>Ga0172369_10005580_pt1 | contig 15399 bp, 13 predicted proteins | sample LakKiv25m_FD_114539 | JGI IMG/M metagenome (GOLD analysis project Ga0172369, IMG submission 114539) | Freshwater microbial communities from Kabuno Bay, South-Kivu, Congo - kab_022012_11.25m | ecosystem: Environmental > Aquatic > Freshwater > Lake | place: Democratic Republic of the Congo...
ACAAGGGCCGGGTGCTGGTCCGGTATTCGGGCACTCAGAACCTTTGTCGAGTAATGGTTGAGGGGCCCACCCCGCAGATCACGAAAAAGTACTGCACGCAGATCGCCGAAGCCGTCAAACGCGAGACCCGATGACCCGATGAGGTGGCATCCGGTTAGCGCCTATCCGTCTGCCAGGAAATGCCGCTTCATCTTTTCCTTGACCTCTTCCAGTATCTCCTCCAGCCAGAGCACGTCGGCCATGCTGAGCCTCCCCGTTTTGGTGGCCGATTTGGCGCCATCCTTCTTGGTATACGTCCGGGGACCTATCTGCAACTTTGGCTCGCCCTCGCCATACCGGCATATGGAGATCTGAAGTCCGGTTTCCTCGTTTTCCCAGGTATCCAGTACCTGGTCTTTACTCGCATCGTATGCCATCTATGTTTTCCTTAATTATTTTGTCCTTAATTATTTTGTCGAGTCCCATCCGAACGTTGCAGCCTCGCCCAACTCCTCCTCTATCCTCAGAAGCTGGTTGTATTTACAAATCCGTTCGCTTCTGCACAGGGACCCGGTCTTTATCTGCCCGGTGTTGGCGGCAACGGCCAGATCGGCAATAAAGGTATCTTCGGTCTCGCCGGACCGGTGCGAGATCACCGTATGCCATCCGACGGTGTGGGCCATCTGGATGGCGTCCAATGTCTCTGTCAGGGTCCCGATCTGATTCAGTTTAATGAGGACTGCGTTGGCCGCCTTTTCCTTGATCCCCTTGGCAATCCGCTGGGTGTTGGTGACAAAGAGGTCGTCCCCCACGATCTGGAGCCGATCCCCCAACCTGGCGGTCATCTCGGTCCAGTTCTTCCAGTCGCTTTCTGAGAGTCCGTCCTCAATGGAACAAATCGGAAAGCGGTCGATCCAGTCCTGGTATAACTGGATCATCTCCCCTCCGCTCTTCACGGATCGATCCGACTTCTTGAACACATAGTTGCCCTTCTCGTAGAATTCAGAGGAGGCCGGGTCCAGGGCGAGGACCACGTCTTTGCCGGCCGTATAGCCTGCGGCCTTGATGCCGGCCAGGATCATCTCAATGGCCTCTTCGTCCGATTTCAGGTTGGGCGCGAATCCACCCTCGTCGCCCACGGCGGTGCTGAAGCCCTTGCTTTTCAGGACGCCGGCCAGCGCATGAAAAACCTCGACGGCGATCCGCAGGGCCTCTCTGAATGTCTTGCCGCCTATCGGCATGATCATGAATTCCTGCATGTCCACATTGTTGGCCGCATGGGCCCCGCCGTTGAGGATGTTCATCATCGGCATGGGGAGGCGGCAGGCGTTGGTTCCCCCGATGTAGCGGTAGAGGGGCATGAACTGGGAATCAGCAGCCGCCCTTGCAACAGCCAGGGAAACCCCTAAGATCGCATTGGCCCCTAACTTGCCCTTGTTGCGGGTCCCGTCTAGCTCGATTAAGGTTTTGTCGATGAGACGCTGATCCGTGGCCTCCATATCGACGATCGCGGGGGCGATGATCCTGTTCACGTTTTTGACGGCCTCTTCAACCCCCTTGCCCCCATATCGCTTCTTCCCTTTATCGCGCAGCTCCACGGCCTCGTATTTACCGGTGGAAGCCCCCGAAGGGACCGCGGCCCTTCCAAAACTCCCGTCGCTCAGCCCGACCTCCACCTCTACCGTTGGATTGCCCCTGGAATCCAGTATCTCGCGTGCCGCAATCACCTCTATTTTTTCCATATCGTCCTCCTAAAATCAATGTTTCACACAAAGCCACAGGCAAAGAACTTGTCCCCGTTCCCATGTTCAGAGGTTCAAGGTTGCTCCAATAAGATACCTATTGTTCTCTGCAAATTGCAGAGAGATGCTTGTTCAGCACCAAGGACTATAAGAAATTAAGGGATTCATAGCAAGGGAAAACAACCGGCAGGCGCTGAGGTCTCGCTTACACAAGATATCCCCATCCGTCGCAGGAAGTTTTCCCGGAGGCGAGTGACGGGCAATGGGATCTATGAGACTGGACGGGGGGAGGTTCGGGAAAATTATTTCTTAAAAATGAGCGGCCTGGGTTCGTAATGGCCGGATTCTACTTCCTTCCAGAAGGTCTCTTGGTCCTTTTGCCATTCGGAGCCGAAGGCGCTGTCAAAAAAGCCGCCCAACCGCTTGAAGAGGTTTTGCCAACCGGGCTTGTGGCTGAGGGTGAGCACATCCTCGAGAAACGGGGCGATCTCGCCCAGCTTTTCCTTGGGGACATAGGCGCGTGCGCCCATCTCGATGGACTTCTTAAGTGCCTCCGGGCTCAGGGCGTGCGCTGTCAGCATCACTGTCGGGAAGCTGAGGGATACCGATGCGTTGAGCAGATCGAATCCGCGAACGCCCATGATATCCAGGATCACCAGATCGTAGGTCCAGGACCGGATCAAATGATAGGCCTGGCTGTAATCGATCGCTGTATCGATGAGGATGCCGTCATATTCCTCAAGCTGTTCCTTGAGGGTTTCGAGAACATCCGGTTCGTCGTCCACGGCCAGAATGCGCGTATGGTTCAGCGGACTTTCCCCCATGACGTCAATACTCCTTTTAAGGTTTCATGTTAAGGTTTCATGCATGCATTCAGACAGGAATGCCTTATATCTTCTTCTTTTCCTTTTGAAGTCGCCGCCGCTCTTCATCCCGAATTTCGCGCCTGAGAAGCTTGCCGACCTTGGATTTGGGAAGCATATCCCGGAATTCAATATAGCCCGGCACCTTGTAGGAGGCCAGGTGATCCCGGCACCAGCGGATCAGTTCCGCGCCGCCCACACCCCTGGCATCCTGCTTCAGAACCACGATGGCCTTGATACGCTCGCCTACCTTGGGATCAGGAATCCCGACGACACAGGCCCCCACGACCGTGGGATGGTTTTGCAGAATGGCCTCCACCTCGGATGCAGAGACCCGGTAGGCCTTGTGCTTGATGATGTCCGCGGATCTCTCCACATAGATCAGTTCCCCACCCGCGTCCTCTTTGACAAAGTCTCCCATCCGATAATAGTTCTTGCCGTCAATGTTCACGTAGGATTGCTTGGTCTCCTCCGGCTTGTTCCAATAGGTTTTCAAGGTATAGGGAGAGGTCACCAGAAGCTCGCCGCTTTCCCCCTGAGGCACCCTCTCCAGGGTCTCCGGATCGACGACGATACACTCCCTGCTTTTGAGAGGAAGGCCGATGCCCCCCGGCTTCAGCTCTCTGTCGATGCGGCTGTAGGTCACATGCCCTGCCTCTGTGGACCCGTAGACCTGATAAATGGGGAACCCGGTGCGGTCGTGCCAGCGTTTGAAGACCTCCAGGGGAAGCATGTCACCGCCGCAATAGCAGTATCTCAGGGAACTCAGATCGTATTGATCCAGTCGATCGTTTTCCAGTATCATCCGGTAAAGCGCGGGCACGCCCAGTAGCCAGCGGACCCCGTAGCGCTGAATGGATTCGAGAATGGCGTCCACCTGGGGCATGGGCATCAGCACGGTCTTATTTCCCTTGTTCAAACCGAGGGCCATAAAGAGGCCCAGGGCCATGATGTGGAACAGGGGGTTCACCGCAATATAGACATCTTGTCCTTCCTTCAGGTGCTCTCCCGCCACATCTTCGGTCACGTCGTTGACATAGGAGGTCATCCCGATATGGTTGCCCGGCACCCCCTTTGGAAATCCGGTGGTCCCTCCGGTAAAAAGGATATAGGCAAGATCCTTCCATGGATCCAGTTCGACCTTCTCTCTGAAAGGCTCATGCTTGAGAAGGGATGAGAAGGAGTAGACCCGTTTGTCCTTGTCCACCTTTCCATTGGGGATCTTGTCGAAGAGAACGCCCAGATATCGTTTCCAAAAAGGCAGGATATCCACCAGATTGGTGACGATGGCGCGTTTCAGTCCGGTTGTGGAGAACGTTTCCTGGATGTAACAGAAGTTGGTATCCAGGCATATGACCGTCTCTACGCCCGCATCCTTGATCATATATTCGATTTCAAACGATGTGTAGATGGGAGAAACTGGAACCAGCACGGCCCCCAGCTTCTGGATGCCCAGAAAGGCGATCACCCATTGGGCACAATTGGAAACATAGATCATGACCCGATCGCCCTTCTTGACCCCCATCTCCGCCAGGGCGCCGGCGAAACGCTCGCTCAGATCCCGCAGTCGGGCGTAGGTGAATCGCTCCCCCAGGTACACGATGGCGGTCCTGTTCGGATACTTCTCGCTCGTCCGATCGAACCGGGTAAAGGTCACTTCCTTTTCCCAATCATCCTGGCTTCTGCTCATAATCCCTCGAAGGCGAAGGCCCAAGCGTTAGGCGCAAGGCGCAAGGTAAAAAAATTGTATCGCCCAGCCCATCCTTAAGCATTCCAGCATTTTCCAATTCCAATAATTCCCAATCCCGCAATTCCCAATCCCGCAATTCCTAAATCCCTGAATTCCTCAATCCCCAAATGGTTCATTTTTATACCCCGAAATAGGCCGATCGGACATCCGGATTGTCCATCAACTCATCCCGGGTCCCTTCCAGTACGGCGGCCCCGTTTTCGAGGATAAAGGCATAGTCCACGATCGGAAAAACCGGCCTCGCATATTGCTCCGTCACCATGATGGAAATGGACGTCTCATCCCGGATCACCCGGGTGGCGCGGACCAATGTGGCCTGTATCAAAGGGCTGAGGCCCATCAACGGTTCGTCCAAGAGAAGGAGCTTGGGTTGGGCCATTAACGCCCTGCCAATGGCCAGCATCTGCTGCTCGCCCCCGCTCAGAAAGCCGCCAATCCGTTTCTTGAGCCGGTCCAGGGCCGGGAACAACCGAAACACATAATCCAGGGTCGCTTTGGCCTGGGACGGCGTGGCCAGGTAGCCGCCGATCCGGAGATTTTCAAGGACGCTGCTCTCACTGAATATCCTGCGCCGCTCGGGACACAAAACAATCCCTTTTCTGGCCCGCCGGCTCGGCTTGAGCTCCATGATATTCTCGCCCATGTAAGTGATATTCCCGAGGACCGTGATCCGTTCACCCCCCGCCATCAGCTCCTTTTTCCGGATATCCTCCATGATCCCGGAGATGGTATACATCAGGGTGGATTTGCCCGCGCTGTTGGCCCCGAAAACCCCCACGATCTCCTTATCCTTGCACCTGATATGCACGTTGTTGAGGGCCAGCATGTTCTCGTAGAAGACCATCAGGTCGGCTGCATCAAGCATAGGTCATGACCTCCTCCACCTCTTCCGATCCGAAATAGGCCTCTTTGACGCTCTTGTCGGCCATTACTTCGTCAGAGGTACCCTCCACGAGTTTCTCACCGAAGTTGAGGACCATTACCCGGTTGGCCACACGGAACAGCTCTCTTAATCTGTGTTCGATCATAATGAGGGTGATCCCGTCCATCTGAAGTCGTTCAATAAGGGGGACCATGCTGGCGATCTCGCTCATGCTGAGTCCTGAGAAGACCTCGTCGCACAAGATCAGCTCGGGCTTAACGGCCAGGCAGCGGGCCAGTTCCAGCCGTTTCAGGTATCCCGTGGGAAGGGTAGAGGCCATCTTGTAGGGAACGTAGGAGTCCCGCTCAAATCCGATCTCTTCCAAAATGTCGATGCCGACGGTATTGCGATCTCCCAACTTGCCCCCGCCCCTCCATCCACCGGTCCGTCTGGCCCGCGGAGAAAAGAGCGGGATCACCAGGTTTTTGTAAGCAGGAAGGGAGTAATAGGGCCGCATAATCTGAAAGGTCCGGGTGACCCCCATATCCGCAATCTTGTGGGCCGGTTTCCGGGTAATATCTTTTCCCTTGAACCGGACGTTTCCGGAGGTCATCTTGACGAAACCGGTGATACAGTTGACCAGGGTGGTCTTCCCGGAACCGTTGGGACCGATGATGCCCAGGATTTCCCCCGGATACACGTCAAAGCTGACGCGGTTCAGGGCCAGGATGCCGCCGAATGCCTTGGTGAGCTCCCTGGCTTCGAGTATCGGTTTTTCGCTCATACCTTGACCCACCTCTGGAACTGATGATACTTCCGTTCACCGTAGACCATGATTCCTTCGCTCCGAAACACCACAAAGCCGACCAGTATCAGGGAATAAAAAACGATGCGCAGGGTCCCGAATTCTCGGAGCAGTTCGGATATGGGGACCAGAATGATGCACCCCAATACCGGTCCCACCAGGGTGCCTGCGCCGCCGATGACTGTGGCCGCTATCGGGAGGATGGAAAAATCGAGGGCAAAGAGCGAGATGCCGGCCCACATATAGATATGGACCAGGCAGGCCCCGCCCAGGCATCCCATGGCCGATGCGACGAACACGGCGATTGCCTTGTAAAAGGAAATGTTCATCCCGGATGCCCGCACCGCCTGGTCATTGTCTTTGACCGCCCGGAAGACCAGGCCGATGTCCACATTGACCAGCCGTCGGGTCCCGAAGAGGAACAAAAGGACCAGGCCGATCACGGCGTACTGCTCCAGCCACCGGTTGGCGAAGCTGTCCACGCCCATGATGCCGTCCGTCCCCCCAAAGATATCCAGGGCCTCGATGATCCTTGCCAGGACCAACGGGTACATGAGCGTCACAATCGCAAAATAGACGCCCCGCAACGGAAGGCAGGGGAGGAGAAGGACCGTGCAGATCACGGCGCCCAACAGGGTGGCCGCGGGTACGGTCACGATGGGAGGAAGTCCCAAAGACGTATTGAGGATGGCTGCGATATACCCGCCGACCCCCACAAAGAAGGCCCCCCCCAGGCAGACGAGGCCCAGATAGTGGGCCAAAAAATCGAAACTGAGGGCCAGGAGGGCGTAGATGCAGACAATGGTGATGACCCGTTCCCAGTACATCCCGGGCATCACCAAGGGAAGGATCAGCATTCCCACAATCAGCACCAGCCTCGGCATGGTGAGATAGGCCAACTCCCGCCATGACATGAGGGCGTACAGCCCATCGGACCGAACCTTGATGCCGCGATCCAGCCTTTCCCTGCGACGTTGTTTACTGTTTCCCATGTAAACCCCTACCCCATACTGATTGCAAAATAATTCAGGACAAAATAATTAAAGAACTCTACAGTCCAAAGTTCTCTTAACATGTTGATATTATTAGATTCATGAATTGAACGACGTCATTCCGGCGAAAGCCGGAATCCAGTGTCTTTTCAATGCGTTAAATGTTCTGGATGCCGGATCAAGTCCGGCATGACGAGAAAACTTTGGACTCTCAAGTTAAAGAACATCACTTCCATATATGGATTAGATCCGCCACGACTTTAGACACTTTAGCTCACTTTAGTCACTTCTCTTTAAACCCTTTCCTCCAGTTCCTTTTGCATGCCGAACAAGCCGGAGGGCTTCAGGATGAGGGTAAAGATGATGGCCAGCAGGGCGACCACCATCTGATAATGGCTTCCCAGATAGACCACTGTCAGGATCTGGGCAAAGCCGATCAGAAAGGCGGCCAGGACCGCACCCATCCAGCTTCCGAGTCCTCCCACAATGCACACGGCAATGGCCAGGATGAGCACGTTGTACCCCGATTCCACCACGATGTTGCCTAAGGGGAGGAGGAGGACGCCTGCGAGGCCGGCCAGCATGGCGCCGATGGCCATGGCCACCACGGCCATCAGGTCCGAGTCGATCCCCAGCATGAGGGCGGCCCGTTCGTCCTGGGCCATGCCGCGCAGGGCCAGGCCGATCCGGGTATAATGCGTAAACGCCCAAAGACCCAGGACAATCAGGGCGCCGAAGCCCACCACCACGATTCGCTGGAAATCGATCGGTATCCCGCCGATCATGACGCTCCCCTCGACAAAGACCGGAAGGGTATAGCTCATTCCCTTGAAACCGCCCCACCGCAGCCCCTCCAAAATAGCCAGGCCGATAGCATAGGAGGCGATAATCTCCGAAATGGCCATCCCCCTGACGCGGATCAGCATGAACTGATAGAGTAATGCCCCCAGAACGCCCATGAGGACCAAGGAGATCACGATGCTGAGCGCGTAATTGAGACCGAGGCCGCGCAGGAAGGTCCAGGTAATGAAGCCGCTCAGCACATAAATGGCCCCATGGGCGAAATTGGGTACCCGGCTGATTCCGTAGACCAGGGCGAACCCCAGGGCCATCAGGGCCAGGGCGATGCTGTTGATGGTGCCGTAAATCAGAATATCCATTCCTCAATCCCATCCGCAGATTACGCAGATTTCACAGATAACAATTCGTGAATTCCTCAATCCCTAAATTCCTGAATTCCCAAATTCCTCAATTACTTCTTCATCCATGGCGGCAACTGGATCTCTCCCTTGGCAATCGACTTGGGAAAGACAACGACCCTTTTTCCATCCTGCCACTGAATGATGCTCCCAACAGCCCCTTCCTTGGGGTCAAAGCTGGGAATGACCTGATGGTTCTTGGGATCGAATCGAATCCTGCCATAGACGCCCATCAAATCTGTCTTCTCCAATTCAGCGAGGACCTTTTCGGAATCCAGTGATCCCGCACGTTCAATGGCATCCTTGAGCACGTATACGGCCATATAGCTGCTGGAACTGCCCAGGCCCTCGGGCTCGACGCCCCATTTCTTGGCGTAGGCATCGTAAAACTTCATGGTCCAGGGCGTGGCGTCGCTCGGGGCATTGCCGGCATTAACCACATTGCAAAGGGTATACTCCCCTTTTCCCTCCGTGGCCTTCCAGAAGCCTGGCTGTTCCGCCGCAGCCAGGGTCGACCCAAAGGGGAGGGCCGGCACCTTCATGTCGTACCACTGTTTCAACAGGATGGAGCTTTCCGGCATGTCCATCCAGATGTTGAGGATCTGGGCACCGGCCTTCTTCGCCTTGATCAGACCCATGGAAAAATCTGTAGTCCCGGTGGGATAGATCTCCGTACCCAGGACCTGCCATCCCTTGCCGGTCGCCACCTTGCCGAGGACTTCCCCCCCGCCCCGGGCATGGGCCACGTCCTGCACCATGATAAAGACCTTATCCAGACCGTATTTGTCCTTGATTTCCTGGAAGCAGGCCATGATCTCCTTGACCAGTTGCACGGCTTCTCCATGGATACGAAAGCAGTATTTGAACTTGTCATAGTCCTTGGCCACCATGGCATGAAATTGGGGGGACAAAAAGCCTGTAGTAAAAATAGACACCTTCTTATGTTTGGAAAGCAGGCTCATGGCCGCAAGGGCCGCCTCGGACCGGACCGGACCGCCCACGAGGAAATCTGCCTTCTTTTCGAGGATCAGTTTTTCAACGGCCAGAAGGGCCTCGCTCACAGGGACGCCCGGTTCCAGGTCCCGGGTGTCCATGACCTCCACCTTGAAAGGCCGCTTGACGCCCCCCACATTGACGCCTCCCGCGGCGTTGATCTCATCCACCGCCAGCCGGATGGCCCGGTCCGCATCCCACCCGTACAGATAGGCCGTCGAAAGGGGACAGCCAAGGGTTATCGGCTCTTCAGCCAGGGCCTGGGTCCCGGGCAGAACGAGAAAAGCCGCCGCCAGCAGGACCGCCAAGATTCCAAAACCTCTCATTTTCATGTCTATTCCTCCTTTGCCCTTCATCCCTGGGGTTTGTAATAAGAAAGATCCGCCTCATCGGGTCGTCTTGCGACCGTGTTGGAGGATCTTCCGCCATGCCGCAGCGAGGGGGGAGGTGTGGATCACAATCGCCACAGCCCCCTCCACACCCGTTTCCCTTCTGAGCAAGAACCGTGCCCATGCGAGACATCCAAAAGAGCAATTTCGGAACAGGATTTAATATATTGAAATGTAAGAAATAGTTAGATAGACATGCATGGAGGGAGAATAGAAGAGGGGCCAACATCCATGAAAGGTTTTTTCAGGGGGAGAAAAGGATTTTCAGAGGGGAACCTGTGAACCCTTACGAAAAGGCACTGTCGGCAGGCGGGGTGATGCCGTATTTACGGATTTTGCTTCGAAGGGTGGGGATGGAGATGCCGAGGGCCTGGGCCGTCCGGGTCCGATTCCATCCCAGTTGGCTGAGGGTGTTCTGGATATGGTCTCTTTCGATGCCGTTGAGGGAAAAGGGCGAGAGACCGGCCGATGGAGGGGGCTCATTCAGGCTCAGGGTCCTCTCGATCTCGTCTAAGAGGAGCACCCGCCCCCGTGCCCTCACGACCGCCTCGACCAGTACGTTTTCCAGCTCGCGCGCATTCCCCTTCCAGCGTTGGGCCATGAGCCGGTCGATCCCCCCGGTTCGAATCTTTTTGACCTCCGTTCCCAGTTCCGTGTTGATTTTGTGGAGGAAATGATTGACGAGGTCGGGGATGTCCATCAGCCTTTCCCGCAGGGACGGGACCTGAAGGGTGACGACCCGCAATCTGAAAAAGAGGTCTTCTCTGAATTCACCCCGGCGGGCCATGTCCGACAGGTCCCTGTTGGTAGCCGCTACGATCCGGCATCTGGAGAGGAGAGGCTCATGGCCCCCGACCCGCGTGTATTCGCGCCGTTGAAGAAACCCCAGGAATTTCCCTTGCAGTCCGATAGGGAGTTCTCCAACCTCATCCAAAAACAGGGTGCCCGATCCGGCCAGTTCGATCTTGCCCTTCTTTCGATGGGTGGCCCCGGTGACGGCCCCGGCCTCATGTCCGAACAGTTCGCTCTCGAGCAGGTTCTCCACCACCGCCGCGCAGTCGAACGTGATGAACGGCTCATCGCAAAAGGGACTGTTGGCATGGATGACCCTGGCGATCAGTTCCTTGCCGGTTCCCGTTTCTCCCTGGATCAGGACCGTGGCCCGGTTCTGACAAAGGAGTCCGATCATCTTGAAAATGTCCCTCATGTTTTCGCTCTTTCCGATGATGACGTCGTGGTCCTGAGGGATTTTCACTCTTGTCACAACAGGGCTCTCTCGGTCGGCCTCCAGGATGCGAAGGGCGCGATTCACGGACTTCTCCACCTCGTCCGCGTCCAGGGGCTTGTGGATATAGTCGTAGGCCCCCCGTTTCATGGCCTGGATGGTGGTCTCCATGTCATGGAATGCCGTCATCATGATGACCTTGGTCGCGCAACCGTTCCCTTGCACCCGGTCCAGCACCTCCAGGCCGTTCAGGTCGGGAAGACGGATATCGAGGATCATGACATCGGGCCTTTCCTTGTTGAATGTATCCAGGCCTTCTATGCCCGAAGCGGCCGTGTGAACGGAATGACCCTTTTCTCCCAAAAACATCTCGAGGGATTCGAGGATAGAGTGTTCGTCATCCACGATGAGAATCTTGGACATGGGCTCCTCTCGCGGGCAAAAAGACATGAAAACACGCCCCGCACGGTAACCGCGGCGCCCTGTTCTCGACCTCGATCCGGCCGCCATGAACTTCCAGAATGCGTCTGGCGTTGCTGAGTCCCAGGCCGGTGCCTTTGCTTTTGGTGGTGAAAAAGGGTTTGAATATCTCGGACAGGGATTCCTGTGAAATTCCCTGGCCTTCGTCCTCGATGAGGACCTCCACCTGCGGGTTCCCTCCGTTGGAATGATAGAGGGTCGTGACACAAATGCTTCCCTCCTCAGGCGAGGCCTCAATGGCATTGAGGAGGAGATTGATAAAGGCCTGTCCCAGTTTTTCACTGTCCCCCATAAGATAGGGGATGCCCGACCCATAGGAAGTGATCCTCGAAAGCCTCTTTTCCACAAGTTTCATATCGAGGAGTTCCAGACAGGAATGAAGGATCTGGTTGATGGGGCAATGGTTGAATTTTACCTGAAGCGGTTTGGCAAAGTCGAGAAGCTCTGTGAGAATACGTTCCAGACGAATGACCTCCCGAACGGAAATATCAATACGTCGCTGATCGTTGCCCTTGAGCTGGGCGTTTCGGTTGATGATTTGAAGGTTCATCTTGACCGCGGACAGGGGGTTGCGGATCTCATGGGAGAGGGATGTGGTGATCTGGCCGATATAGGCCATCTTTTCAGACTCCCGAATACGCCGGTCCATCTCCACCCGTTCGCTGATATCTCGGCACAACGCGATGCTTGAGACCTTTTCCTCATATCGGGTGACCTTGGCTGTGATCTCCGTTGGATAACTCTTTCCTTCCTTGCTGATTCGAAGGTACTCAAAGGAGGCCGGGGCCGATCGCCCCAGAATGCGTTTGGCGTAGATGTCGACGACCTCTTGCCGGTTTTCCGGATCCACGAAGTCATAGAACTTTCTGCCGATTACCTCACGCAGGGCATAGCCGTGCATCTCGCAAAAGGCCTTGTTGGCAAAGACGATAATCTCGTCCTGGATCACGAAGTAGCCCTCGTTGATCTCTTCCACCAGGGTCTTATATTTCAGCTCGGACTCCCTCAGCTCGGCCGTTCGGGCCTTGACCTCTTCCTCAAGCCTCTGATTGTGCTCGAGAATCCCCTTTTCGTGCATGTCCTGGAAGTGATCGCTGAACCGGTGAATGGTGTAGGCCAGACATCGGTTGATCTTCTCGACATTCTCCTGAAACTCCTCGATGGTGGCTTCTTTGGCCAGGAGGGGAGTCACGATCATGCGGTAGAGTTCAAAGGCCTTCTGGACGTCCGACAGGAGAAACCCTGCCCCAAGCCTCATTCGTGTGATTTTATCGATAAATTCGTTAATGTAATGGAAATTGCCGTAGACAAGGACGTGGTGATTGGCCTCAAATGCCTCGGACACCGTACCGTAGAGTTCCTGCAACGGTCTGGAGGCATATTGATCCCCTACCTCTTGATGGAGCTTCTCAACCCATTGGTGGAGAATCATCGAGCGATTTCGCTGGTGAAATTCGGCAAGACTGAACCCCATAGCGTCTCCACGATAAGGGTTGTCGAGGGGGCGTCATGCGGCCTGTTCCGCCCACTGGAGAAATTCCTACAGGAGGCCGGTCAGCCCGCAAGAAACCATCCTGCCTTCAGGTCCTCAGTCTTCCAATGGGTGATGCAACAGCGAGGCCAGGAAGCTGGGAGAAAAGGGAGGCAGGCGACGAGACGTGCTTTTCAATGAAAGACGATACCCAACTTATATAGGGGTGTCAAGACAAATGGGGGGGGGCCTTGGGTGGCCGATGTGGAATGCCATCATCAGAACTCTTACCAAGGCGGCCTGACGGCCTCAACCAAATTCTCATGGTTTGCTGCCTCCGTAATCGAGAGTCCCATACTCCGTGTGAGCGGCGTCCTCGCCGCGACGATCGATGCTGAAAGCCTCTCCCACAAAACCCCAATCCCGTCACGGGATTGTCATCTTGGGTAGAAGCTATGGACATAAATTGTAACGGCCTCGGGCCATCGAGGGCCTTTGAGAATGACTGGGTGCAATTGTCGTTGGGAGTAACAGATCTGTCTCCGACGATCTCAACCGCCGAAGCATTTCCTCTGTCTGACGGGCAGCCTCAAGGGCCTCGTCCAGGGAAACGGCCGAGAAATGGACGCTGTTGCCCGGCGTCAACTGGGCTGCAAGGGGCAGGTCCGCCGAGATCACCGTGGCGATCTTTCTGTATCCGCCTGTCGCCGTCTCCCCTAAGAGGATGATCGGCTGAGCATCTCCTGGCACCTGGATGGCGCCCGGAACGACCCCTTCCGAGAGGATCGATTCATCAACCCCCTCCAGGGCTTTGATTGGGGGGCCTGCCAATCGAATCCCTGCACGGTCGGACTGGGGCGTCACCCTGAACAGGGAACTGAAAAAGAGATCCCTTGTGCGGATCGAGAAGTGATGGTCCTGAGGGCCTGGTATGACCCTGAGCCGTTGGTTCGTCGAGCAGCATATCGGCGGCGGACTGTCAAGAGATTTCCCTGTCGATGTGAGATGACGGCCTGGTGAATCGCAACACAGGACATCTCCTCCCCTCAGGGGCCTCCCTCCCAGTCCTCCAAATCCTGCTGTCAGGTTGGTGGACCGGCTTCCCATGACGTGCGGCACATGGATTCCCCCGCCAATGGCCAGATAGGCCCGGCACCCGCTCCGGCGTCCCTTGAAGGAGAGGATATCCCCTTTGCGCAGGACATGGGATCGCCACATCTTCATTAGTAGCCCATTGATTGCAGGCTGCAGGTCCGCGCCGGTGACGGCGATGGCAACATTCCTCAGGGCCTTGATTCGAGCCCCGATCACGGTCATTTCAAGGCCTGCGTCCCCTTCGCGGTTCCCCACAAGGAGATTGGCCACCCTGAGAGACAAAGGATCGGCTGCACCGCTTCGTGGGACACCGAATTTTCCAAATCCCAGCCGGCCCATGTCCTGGACCGTGGTGAGCGGGCCGGGGCTGAGGATCTCAAGGGCTTTCATTCCTCCCATCCTTCCATCTCCTCCTCAGTGACGGCAATGAATCGGACCTGGTCGCCCATTTGGAGGAGGGCGGGGGGCCATCTGGAGGCATCGAAAAGACGGCGCGGCGTGCGGCCGATGATTTGCCATCCGCCAGGGCTTCGAGATGGGTAGATCCCTGTCTGGGCCTGTGCCAGGGCAACCGAGCCTTGAGGCACCGCGGTTCGGGGGGTTTCCTTTCGCGGGGTCACAAGGGCCTTCGGAAGCTCTCCCATATAGGGAAATCCGGGCATGAAACCGATCATATACACGTGGTAGACAACCGAGGTATGGAGACGGACCACCTCCTCGGGCGTGATTCCGTGATACCCGGCGACCCAGTCCAGATCCGGACCATATTCACCCCCGTACACCACCGGGATCTCCAATGTCCTGGCCTCGGGGATTCGGGAAGGATCCAGGGTTTTCAGGATGGCCCGGACCTGTTCCTGGACCAGCGAGGGGCGAGTCCTGAGGGGATCAAAGATGATCAACAGGGATCCATAGGCCGGGATGATCTCGACGACGCCTTCGAGAGGGGCATCGTTCAACGCCAGGAACAGGGCACTGACCTTCCTGTGCAGGTCCATGCCGATGTGATCCCCCAGTTCAACCAGGAGGGCGCGGTCGCCCATGATCCGGTATTCGGGGTTGGTGTACAGCATGGGAAGGCCCTCATGAGGGTTAAAGGAATGTTCCCATGGGAACCACCTCGATCCCCGACTCGAGGAGTGCCTTTCTGACGTTCCTGACCAGAGATACAGCCTCCGGGTTGTCCCCGTGCACGCAGATGGTGTCGGCTTCAAGCCTGATCTCGCTGTGCTCCCTGGCCGTCACCACGCCCTCGGTGACCATTCTGACAACCCGTTCGGCCACGAATCGGGTGTCGTGGAGCACCGCCCCCGGCTCCCTGCGGGATACCAGCGACCCATCTGGGTTATACGATCGGTCGGCAAAAAACTCAAAGGCGATTCGAATCGAATGACGCCTTCCGATGGCCTTCAGTGTCTCCCGGTTGGGTCCAGCCAATACCACCAGAATCAGATCCCTGTCGATCCCGGCAAGAACTCCTGCTATGGCGTCCCATACCTCCACATTCCGGACCGCCATATTGTAGAGTCCCCCGTGAGGTTTGACGTGTTGAAG
>Ga0172369_10005582_pt1 | contig 15397 bp, 13 predicted proteins | sample LakKiv25m_FD_114539 | JGI IMG/M metagenome (GOLD analysis project Ga0172369, IMG submission 114539) | Freshwater microbial communities from Kabuno Bay, South-Kivu, Congo - kab_022012_11.25m | ecosystem: Environmental > Aquatic > Freshwater > Lake | place: Democratic Republic of the Congo...
AGGCTGAGTCAAGGCTGGTCACCGCCAACGGTGGAGCGCCTCCGAAATCCAGATCCAGCTTCGCCTGCCCGCCGGGCGCACCGGCGACGTGCACCAGGGCCGCATAGGTGGCGCCTGGCTCTATTCCGGCCATCTGCCTGATGGCGGACGGCCCTGAACCGGTCACATGGAGGGCGGAGCCAGCGACCACTTTCGCGGTTTCAATCGAGAAGGCGCCGCCGGTCGTTGTCCAAGAGGCGGCGCCGGAATCGAAGCCGGCGTTGGCGAGGAGCTCGGTCCCGGTGGCGTGCGGAGACCGCCCGAGGGAGCCGAGAAACAGCCCCAGTCCGAGAACGAACGCCAGTGCCGGCAACCAGGCCCGCCCCATGTCGGCGGGATAGTATCAGCCCGGCGGCGAATCGTATATGTGCAATGTGCGGAGCGGTTATCGCGCGACGAGCGGGGCGCCGCCGAGGTGGGAACCGGCGTCGACGATGAGGAATTCACCGGTGATGAGGTCGGCGCCCTCGACGAACCAGATGGCGGCCTGGGCCATGTCCTCGGGGGTTCCCGCCTTTCGCAGGGGTGTGTTGCGCTGTTGGGCAGCCACGGCAGCGTCGTAGATGGTGTCGCCCAGACCGGCGCGGAGCCAGCGGCCCTGGATGAAGCCGGGGCAGACGGTGTTGACGCGGATTTCAGGGCCGAGGGCGCGCGCCAGGGAAAGCGTCATGGTATTCAGGGCTCCCTTGGAAGCGGTGTAGGCGACCGAACTACCGATGCCCATGACACCTGCGATGGAGGAGATGTTGACGACCGCGCCATGGCCGGCCGCCTTCATCGCGGGCGCCACGGCGCGAATCATCTGGAATGGGCCAATGACGTTCACGGCATAGATGCGATGGAAGTCGCCGGCGTCCAGGCCTTCGAGATTGGCATGGTCGACGAACTGGGTGGTGCCAGCATTGTTGATGAGGGCATCGATGCGACCCCACTTGTCGAGGGCGGCGGTGGCCATGCGGCGGCAATCGGCGTCGCTGGAGACATCGGCCTGGCAGAGGAGCGTCTGGACACCGAGGTGGCGGCAGGCAGTCTCGGTTTCGCGGGCCTCGGTTTCGCTCTTCGTGTAGTTGATGACGACGTTGCAGCCTTTGGCGGCAAGCATCTTCGCGCAGGCCGCCCCGACGCCGGTCGCTGAACCGGTGATGATGGTAACTCCGCCTTTGATATCCATGTTGCCGCCTTCCTGCAGTGGTTGACGGAAGTCTACCCGGAAGTGGCCTGAGGCTCGATGCCGGTTGCAACTTTCCATGAACCTTTGCAGGCCGTTTGGCCGCAAGGGAGTGGCGTTCGTATACTGCGAATACTGCGGACAGCAGCGCGAAACACGAGCAGACCGACCGTTTTCGCCCCCGACGAGGTTTCGAGAGAGTGCCCAAGCAGAAGAGACGGGAGCAGCACCACCTGCACCAGACTCCGGCGCGCCGCCGGAGCTACACGATCGGCGGCACGGCTCCGGCGGAGAAGTACAAGGCCGGATTCCCCATGAACCTGCTTGCGAACGTGAAGGCGTTCTATGTCAGTGGTGCGGTGATCATGGTTGGCAGCGTCCTGGTTGCGGCTGTGCTCCAATCGTCGGGCACGGGAAAGACCGCTGTCGACGTCTCACCGACGGCAACGGCCGCCCCCAGCCTGACGCCAACGGGGAGCGAGACGCCGGCGGCTTCTGCGACCGCGAACCCGAAGAGCTTCACTGCGGCCGAGCAGGTAGTCGACGCGGCCACCAAGCAATACAAAGCAACGATCAAGACGGACAAGGGTGACATCGTCATCAAGCTGAATGCCGATGTCGCTCCGAACACGGTAAACAGCTTCGTGTTCCTGGCCCAGAAGGGCTTCTTCGATGGCCTTACGTTCCACCGGGTGGAACCGAACTTTGTTGTGCAGGGTGGCGACCCGAAGGGGAACGGGACGGGTGGTCCCGGGTTTCCGACCCAGGACGAACCGAACCAGGTGCACAACACGCGCGGAACCATCTCCATGGCGAAAGCGCCTGGCGCGAACCAGTTCGGGAGCCAGTTCTTCATCAACCTGAAGGACAACGTCAGCCTGGACTTCGACACCAAGGGTGGGGACAAGTTCTATCCGTTTGCTGAAGTCACAAGCGGAATGGATGTTGTGGACAAGCTGGCGCGCGGCGACGTTATGCGCTCAGTCACGATCTCGGAGTCGCCGAAGTAGAGGGCTAGCGGGCGGAGGCGGCGGGTTTCGAACGGGCTGCCAGGCGACTGAGAACGGCCGTGGTTTCATCCGGCGTGGCGGTGCCGGGGCTGGTTCCCATGTAGACGCTCTGCACGAAGCGACCGGCGGGGGCGATGGCGACGTAGAGCGTGGTGCGGGGCCCGGGGCTGGTGGCCTCCAGGCGAAACACGCGTGAGGTGGGAGGGGCGTTGATGGTGGCGGGGACGGGCAGTTCGGCTGCCGCCCGGCCTTCAGCGGGAAGCCAGGCGACTGCAGTTGTTGAGAGTTCGCCGGGCTCGGCCTTGAGGCTGCGAACGAACCGGGCCGCCTGTGTCTCGCTGGCGAATTCCACGACCTGGCACACAAGTTCGACCGGGTCTTCAAAAGGCGGTCTGCCGACGGCTTGCTTCCAATAGTTGAAGCGACCTGATCGCAGGCCCGACGATTCGAGCTCGGCCTTGCGTTTGGCGGCATTCTCGGCGAGGTCAGCGAGGTTCCGACTGGAAAACTCCCCCGCCACCTGCATTAAGTAGGCGCCGCCCAGGTCGTCGGGTGTGCAGACAAGGTCATCGTCGATGTTCGCTCCAGCGGGTGAAGCAGCAGCGCAGGCTGCGGCGAACAGCGCACCGACAGCGGCGATGGCTGCGACGGCCTGGTCAGTCGCGCGGTGTGGGCGTGTCAGGGCCAATCCACCCGCGGCTGGCGGCGTAGCGTTCGACCAGGACGATGAGGCCAAAGAATGGAAGGAACGCGGCGATGGAGAGCGCGGCCCACGCCCATGCGGGGACGAGCAGAAGGAGGATTGCCACGGCGGCGGTGAGGCCCATCCCGATCACGGCCAGAATGCGTGCAGCTACGACGAACGGGCTCACCCCAGATTTCACGAACGACACCTCTCGGCTGATCTTGCTGCGAATTGGCACGGGGGTCCAGAGCCCGTGCTTGACCGGCGGTGCGAGGCTGCGAACATTCCCGGTACGCCTGAAATGGAGGATGACATGCCCAATCCCGGTTCGCTGCCCGACTTCGATCAACTTCCCGGTGCCGAAGGAGCCCCGCCGAAGTCGGGCTGGTGGCTCTTCGGCAAAGACGATCAGGTTGGGCTGTTCAATCTCCAGACGCCCGAGAGGATAGCGGCGGCGGCGAGGCTGGTGCAGTCCGGGGCGATGTTCCCGCTGAACTGGGACCTGGAACTTCCCTCTCCCCCGCTTTACGGCCGAGGGGCGCTTCGCCAGACCGTGTTTCGGAGCCCGGGCGGCCACGACGACGTGCTTGACAATTTCTTCCCGCAGGCGTCGTCGCAATGGGACAGCCTCGTGCACGTGGGGCACCCGCAGCACGGGTTCTACAACGGTGTGACCGCCGCGGAAGTGACCGGGCAGCCGGGAACGCGGGGTGGAATCGAGCACTGGGCGCGGCGGGGGATCGCGGGTCGCGGCGTGTTGCTGGACATGGCGCGGTACTACGAGAAGCAGGGACGGCCGATCGATGCCAGCCAGGCGGTTCGCATCCCGCCGGAGGACCTTGAAGCCTGTCGCGCAGACGAGGGCGTGGAGATTCGCACGGGCGACGTACTGCTGGTTCGAACGGGCTGGATCGGGTGGTATCTCAGGCAGGATGGGGTGACACGGCGGGCGATCTCTTCGCCGACGAACCTGACCGCACCCGGACTCGCAGCGGGCGAGGCTATGGCGCGCTACCTGTGGAACCTGCACGTGGTCGCGGCAGCAAGCGACTGCCCGGCGCTGGAAGCATGGCCACCGACTGTGGAGAGCGGCGGGTTCCTGCACCACTACCTGATCGGGCTGTTCGGGATGGCCATCGGCGAGCTGTGGAACCTGGATGCGCTGGCGGGGCATTGCGCCGGGGACGGGCGTTACGAGTTCTTCTTCACGTCGGCGCCGCTGAACAAGCTTGGCGGGGTGGGTTCGCCGCCGAACGCGATCGCGTTCAAGTGAGGGTCGTCGACGAGACCGACTCAGCGGGAGGTTGGCGTCAACAGGTCCAGTGGCGGATGAGGTCGTTGTGGCCCTGGCAGGCGAGCGTGTAGCTCCCCAGATGTGCCATTACCATTACAACGGCGAGCGCGACAACGAAGAGCACGGCGTAGGCGATGCCAAGGCCGTTGAGCCACTTCCCGAGCCCAAACCCGGAGAGAGCGCCCAACAACAGGACACCGGTGTGCAAGTAAAAGTACATGCCATCGCGGTTGCTTGCCGAGTGTTCGGCATCGAGCTGTGAGACGCGCACGGTAGCGCGCATCAGCCCGACATAAAGCGTGCCCAGCAACAGCAGGGCGCTGACGGCGACTGCCGCCTGAACGGCATGGGACCTCGAACGCCGGATGCCTGAACTCATTGGGCTGGAATCTAACGGGAGCAGATACGGCTCGCAAGGCGCCGGCCCGATCTGCGGTCAGGCGGTGGCCTTCCGGAGCAGTGCGATGACTTCATCAACGGTGGCGACGCGCCAGCCGGCCCAGATGTCGCCCTGCTGCCATTCGAGGTAGCGATCACGCGCGGCGGCGCGGGCGGCCTTGATCTCGTCCTCGTCCGGTTCGTGGCCAAGGCGGCGAGCGATGCCTTCGGGGGAGGTGTCACCGAGCACTTCGCGGGTCATCGGGAGCTGGGTATTGGCGAGGGCGGGCCGCTCGATGAAGTGTGCGATTTCGCTGTGGTTGCGATCGTAGAGAATGAAGACCGGGATGGACTCGAACTGCCCGTCCTTGAGGTACTCGGCGATCATGTCCTTGTTCTGGTCGCGCTCGAACATGCGGAGTTCGACACCGGCAGCTTCAGCGATGCGCTGGGCAACTCCGAGGCCACGGTAGACATCGGGGCACCAGTCCTCGCCGATGACGACCATGTGGTGGAGGGCGTTGGGCCCGGCCGCCGCTGCTTTCAGGGCCGATGCCTGTGCTTCGCTCATCTTGAGGTCGCGGTAGTTTCGCTCGAAGAGTTCGCGGTTGCGGATGCCGCTGTCGAGGTATTCCTGAAACGTCTTGCCCTTGTGAAAGCGCTCGAACGTGATCACTGATTCGGCTGCCTGGGCCATGAATGTCCCCCTGGGTGAAGATGCTGCCCATTCAGCCTACGGCCTGGGCCACAAGCGGCACAATCGACGTCAGCCGGTTTCGCCCGCCTTTGCCTCGTTCCAGAGAGCGTCGAGAGCGTCGAGGTCGAGGTCCTTCAGGTCGACGTTGCGGGTGCGGGCGATCTCCTCGACGGCACCAAAGCGACGGCGGAACTTGGTGTTGGCCCGGCGGAGGGCCTGTTCGGCGTCGATGCCGAGCCTCTGGGCGACGTTCGCGAGGACGAAAAGGATGTCGCCGAATTCGTCTTCGCGGTCGCTCGCGCCTTGAGCACGTGCGAACTCTTGAACCTCCTCGACGAGCTTCTCGAGGGGGCCTTCGACATCGGGCCAATCGAATCCGATGCGCCGCGCGCGCCCCTGGATGGATTGGGAGGCGGCGAGGGCGGGCAGCGACGAGGGCACGCCTTCGAGGATGGACGAGCGGGGCTTTTCGGCCTGTTTGAGGGCTTCCCACGATTGCCAGACTTCCTCTGCCGTCTTCGCCGTGGCGTCACCAAAGACGTGCGGATGGCGGCGCAGGAGTTTGCGGGAGATGTGCCCGGTGACGTCGGCAAAGGTGAACTCACCGGTGCGGGTGGCGACGGCCGCGTGCATGAGGACCTGGAGAAGGACGTCGCCGAGTTCCTCTATCAACCGCGCGGGATCCCCGGCATCGATTGCCTCCAGAGCTTCATATGCTTCTTCGAGCAGATGTGGGCGGAGGGAGGTGTGCGTCTGTTCACGGTCCCAGGGGCAGCCGTCGGGGGCGTGAAGCCGCTCGATGATGGCGTAGAGCCCGTCGAAACGCCGGAGGTCCTCGAGTGGTCCAAGCTCCGGCAGGAAGATGGAGTCGAGGTGGCTCGCCGGGCGGTGGTCGAGTTCAGAAAGGGGCGTGATGCGGACGGATTCATCGCTGGTGCCAAGTGCGGTGAGGGTCGTGACCGGGTGGTCGGGCGGATAGACGTCGAGCAGGGCGAGCTTCAGGGCGGTCGCGGTGTCGCGGTCGTAGAGCTGGCTGACGAGCGCCGGGCGCTGAGCGTCGATGCGGAGGTCGAGCGCGTCGCAGAGCTGGACTGTCGCCATGTCGCGGCGGAGAGCAGTTGCGGCGGCGTCGGCAAAGCTCAGGCCAGGGTGAATCTGCAGGCTCACGCCCTCGGATTCCGCCCTGGCGATGATGCCGACGACGGCGCGTTCGGCAACGAGGGGGTGTCCCGGGACTGCAAAGACGACATCGCCGGACCGGGCTGCATTGATGACGCGGTCGACGATCCGGGCATAGACGAGGTCAAATGAAGCGCTGGCGTTGTAGAGGTCGTCGCAATCCGCGAAGGAGCCTTCTGCATCGATCGTGGCAACGGTGGGGTGATGCCGTGTGCGGAGGATGATGGGCATCCCGGATGCGAGCAGGTCGCGTACGTCGATGGTTAGCAACTCGGCGCGCCCGGGCCCGAGGCCGGCGATGTGAATTGTCATGAACCGGAGTATAGGCCAGCGGGGCGGAACGGCAGCGGCAGGCCGGGTGACGTGTCGCGCGGAAGGTCAGGGATGGGAGATGACGCCCCGCGAGCGCAATGCGGCCGCGTAGGCTTCCAGGTAGTTTGACGCGGAAGCTCGCCACGAGTAGTCGCGACTCATGCCGGCCAACTGGAGCTTGCGCCACGTCGCCGGGTCGTGGAACGCGTGGAGGGCGCGCTCGAAGGTGGCGCCGAGGGCCATGGGCGTGAAATCGTCGAACAAGAAGCCGGTGGCAGCGTCCGGGTGGTCGTGGGGGTCAAGGATGGTATCGGCGAGACCGCCCGTGCGCCGGCCGACGGGGACGCATCCGTAGCGCATGGCGATGAGCTGGCCGAGGCCGCAGGGTTCGAATCGTGACGGCATGAGGAACATGTCGGCGCCGGCGTAGATGCGCCGACCAAGGGGCTCGTCGAAGCGGTTGACGATCCGCACGCCCATGGGGTGGGCCCGCTCCTGTTTCTGGAGGTCGGCAACGAGGGCCTGGTCGCCCTGCCCGAGAATGACGAGCTGCGCCCCTTCCGCCAGCAGTTCGGGCAGAGCCTGGATGACGAGATCGATGCCCTTCTGTTCGGTGAGGCGGGTGACCATACCGATGAGGGGGCCTTGAGCCTCGGGGAGGCCGAACTCGGCACGGAGGGCGGCGCTGTTGGCCGGGCGCTGGTCGAGGGTGGTGGCGTCGTAGCGGGAGGGGATCGCGGCATCAATGGCGGGGTCGTGGTCTTCGCACATGAGCCCGTTCAAGATTCCGCGCAGGTGATCGCGGCGCATCGCGAGCAGCTGGTCGAGTCCCTCGCCCAGTTCCGGAGTGAGGATCTCGCGGGCGTACGCAGGGCTGACAGTGGTTACTACGTCGCTGTAGTAGATGGCCTGGGACAGGAAGTCATTGAAGGCGTCGGGGCCGCGGTAGCGCAGGTTGTGGATTGTGAAGACGGAGGCCACGCTGCGCAACCGGGCGTTTTCCCAGGCGAGGTTGCGGAGGGCAAAGGCGAGAGGAGCTGCTTGCCAATCGTTGAGGTGGAGAATGTCGGGAGTCCAATCCGCGGTTGAGAGCAGGTGTGCGACGGCCCGGCAGAAGAACTGGTAGCGGAGGAGGTCGTCGGCGTCGCCGTAGACGTTCTGGCGACCGAAATAGTGACGATCGAGGATGAGGTCGACGGGCACGCCGCCTTCCCCGTCGACTGTGGCGACCTCTATCTCTCGCTCGCAGTCGAAGTCGTGGAGGAGGAACAGGCGGTGGTTCGCTGCTGCTTCGAAGGCGGCCATGGAGCTTGCGTGGCACGGGGTAACGACGCGAACGTCCTGGCCGATTTCGCGGAGGCGGGCCGGGAGGCCGGCGACAACGTCGGCGAGACCTCCGACTTTTGCGAACGGGACGACCTCGGCGGAGACGACAAGGATCCTCAAGATGCGCTGTCCAGGAACAGCTCGCGTTCGATCTGGGCGCGAGCTTCATTGGCGGCGGCCATTCGCCAGGCGGCCTCGCGCTTCACCCGATCGGATGCGGCGCCGATGGTGATCGCCTTCATGGCGTTGAGAGCGGTCTCGTTGAGGAGGAGGAAGCCGCGGTGAACCATGGTGACGTCCCACATGGGGCGCCGGCTTGCCCACCAGAACTGGCAGCTATGGAGTGCGGGCTGGAGCAGCAGCTCGGCCTGGTGGAGGAATTTGCGGGCGGGGTCGCGGTCGGAATAGCGGCGCGCGATGGCGATTAGTTCGAGGCAGTGTCCAACGTATTCCCACTGGATCTCGTGGAGGCTGTTGCCTGGCGCATGCCAGAGCGGGTAGGGATTGTGCGCGGCAATGTCGTCGCGGCTGGTGCTCCAGGACGACGCCAGCGGCTCGATCACGGGACCGTTGGGGAAGAGGGCGGGAAGTTCACTGGGCATCACCATGGTGATGCGCGTTGTGAGTTGGTCGGTGACGGTGGCTGTTTGGCCTGCGGCGATGGCGTCGAAGGCGTTTGCGAGGAACTCACGTTCCCAACCTCTGATGTGGTGGCCGAAGGTTTCGGCGTCCATGGCCGTGAGGACATAGGCGTCCTTCCCGCCACCGACGCGGGCGAGGTCTTCGGTGAAGCGAACGGCGTCTGTTTCGCGGAACGAGATGCGGTTGCTGCGAGCATCGTCGCGGAACAGAACATGGATGTTGCGGCCATCGGCGGGGGCGCTGCAGACGACGTCCAGCGGCCATTCGCCCGGGCAGGCAACGCCGCTGAGGACAACCCAATCGTGGCCTGCGGCGGCGATGGCGAGCATGATGTCGCTGCTGTAGCACATTTCCGGGGGGAAGAAGCCTCGCGGCTTCCAGGCGTCGCCGAACGCGAGGCGATTGGCGCGGGCGTTGTCGGCGATGGAACGCACGCGTTCGCCCTGGGGGATGAGTGGGAGGATGGGGTGGTACTTGCCGCTGCCGACGAATTCGACCTGTCCGCGCTCGGCAAGTTCGCGCAGGGTGGCGACGACGTCGCCGAGGGCGTGCTCCTGGAGCATCTCGGTCAGGACACCGTTGACGTTCACGGCGATCCGGGCCTCGGGGTGTTCCCTGAGGACGGCGAGCAAGGGGCGGTAGGATTCATCAGCGGCCTTGCGCAGCACTGCGTGAGTCTGCGTTGGCGGCTGGTAGAAGTGCAGAAGTTGTGCCCAGTAGGTCATCCAGTGGCTACACCTTTATCGATTGTATCGGCGCGTGGGACGCATAAAGCGATGGGTCGACGGCCGGGAACGGATTGTCCAGGTACTCATATTCGGCCACGAGGGGGTCGAGACTGTTGTCATGGGTTTCGATGGCGGAAGCGAGGCGATCGAAGCGGTCCATGTGGCTGCGGAATCGCTCGACGGCGTAGTCGTGCGCCTGGCCGGTGGTCATGAGGAATTGCCAGTCGGACGATTGAAGGAGGAGCAGTTCGCGAGCGAGCTGGCGCGTGGCGGGGGTCGATTCGGACAGGAGCGTTCGCGCCCTCGCCTGGCGGGCAGCGAGTTCGGGCCAGGTCCACGCCGTCTGGTCGTTGATCCAGGTTCCGTGGTCGCCGCCAGCGCCCCACGAGCCCTCCGGGAGGTCGATCATGTCGAGGCCAGGACGGGTGGCGACGAAATCGGCGGCGGTGACGAGGTCGATGTCGGGGTCGGCGCCGAGCGTACGGAGGGTGGCTTCGAGCCAGTCGACGCCTTCGAGCCACCAGTGGCCGAGCAGTTCCGTGTCGTAGGCGCTCAGGACGATTCCGGGTTCGCCCGTACCGGCGGCGTAGGCGTCGATTTCGCCCTTTACGACGCCTGCAAAGTGGCTGGCATGGCCCATCGCGACGCGGCGAGCTACTTCCGGGTCATACTCGGCCTTGTCGCCCAGACCGACTTTCGGGCCGGTGACGCGCCAGTAGTGGAGGCCGCCCGAGTCGTCTTTCTTGTGGAACTCACGATAGGCAGGGTCGCCGGGATAGCCGTGCTCGGCCGACCAGACCTGGAGGCCGGTGCGCTCGTTGCGGGCAAGCACGGCAACACTGGACTGGCCGACGGAGTAAGCGCGGAAAGTGGTGCCGGGGCGGGCCGGTCCTCCGGCCGCGACGGGTGCAGCGGCCGGCCGCGATTCCGGATAGAGCCCGATCATGCCGCCAAGGGCCTTGCCCTTTGACGAGCCGCCGGTAACGAGATTGGACTCGGCGAAGAACACTTTGATGCCGGCGTCGTCGAGGAAGGTTTCGAGCCCGGGGCGATAGGCGCACTCCGGAAGCCAGAACGAACGCGGACGGCGGCCGAAGTTGCGCACGTGCGACGCGATGCCGGTTTCCACCTGGAAGCGGATGGCAGCGTCGTCGCGAAGCAGGGGAAGGTAGCCATGGGTGGCTGCGGAGGTTGCGATCTCGATGTGGCCGTCGGCTTCGAGCCCGGCGAGCGCGCCAAGAAGGTCGCCGCGGATTTCGTCTTCGAAGAAGGATTGGATGGCCTGGTAACGCTCACGATGAAACTGGGCTGTCGTGGGCCGGAGGCCGGGCGAGCCCGCGAACCGATCGACATCCAGGGAGGCGGTGCGGATGCGCTCGCTGAGGTAGGCGCGGAAGTGATCGAGGACGAGGGGATCACGCAGCTGCTCGGCGAGAATCGGGGTGACGTTCATGGTGACGCCGAGGGATCGTCCTGGCGCGCCAGCGGTCCTGCGGAAAGCCCGGATCAGCGGCAGGTAGGATTCGAGTATGGCCTCGTGGAGCCACTCTTCGCCGTGCGGCCAACGGCCGGCAAGGCGGCAGTAGGGCAGGTGGGTGTGCAGGACAAAGGTGACGTATCCGCGGCTCAAGGGAGACTCCTGTTCAGGCCCAGCGCACGAGGCCGGTAAGAAACGGGTTGTGGAGGTCCGGGTGGAGGGGCAGCAGGCGAATGGCGTAGCCCATCATGCCGCCAATGTCGGAGGTGAAGGTGCCGACGTAGCGGCAGGCGCCGTCCTCGCTCATGTCCTGAAAGACGAGCGGCGCCATGCCTGCGATTTCGATTTCACCGTTTTGGACGGCGGCTCCGTAGGCGATTTCGATCTGAACCTCATCGTGCGCAAGAGGGCCGAAATGCACCTGGACCGTGACGTTGACCGGGGTTTGGGAACTGTGCTCGGTATCCAGGTTGTCCTCGACGGAAAGGATTTTGATGGAGTTCCATGCATCGGCGACGCGATCGATCCAGAGGGCGAGGTCGCGGGCACGGTGCAGGTTGTCTTCCTGCAGGCGCTGCCCCGAGCGCGCCGCGGGCTCGTAGGCTCGCGAGGCGTAGTCGGCGACCATGCGATTGGTGTTGAACTGGGGAGCGAAGGCCTCGATGGAGCGTTTCATGCGGGTGACCCAATCGCGGGGTACTCCGTCGACGTCGCGGTCGTAGAAGCAGGGGATGACCTCCTGTTCGAGGAGGTCATACAGCGATTCACAGTCGATGATGTCCTGGGCTTCGGGATCATCGTCGATCCGGTCGCGGCCTATTGCCCACCCGAGCCCCGGTTGGAAGGCTTCGGCCCACCAGCCGTCCATCACGCTCAGGTTGAGGACGCCGTTGGCGGCGGCCTTCATACCGCTGGTGCCGCTGGCTTCGAGCGGGCGGAGGGGCGTGTTTAACCAAACGTCGCAGCCCTGCACGAGGGTGCGAGCGAGTTCAAGGTCGTACCGCTCGAGGAGAACGAGCCGATCGCGGAATTCGGGCCTGCGTCCGAACTCCACGACTTCGCGTATGAGTTGCTTTGCGGGTTCGTCGCGAGGGTGGGCCTTCCCGGCGAAGATGAATTGCACGGGCCGGACGGGGTCGTTGACGATACGCGCGAGCCGTTCGGGATTGCGGAACAGCAACGTTGCGCGCTTGTACCCGGCGAAGCGGCGGGCGAACCCAATTGTGAGGACGTGTGGGTCGAGCACCTGACCGGTGGCTTCCTTTACGCCGGCGAGTCCCAGCCGGATCGAGTTGTCGCGGTGCTGCCCACGGGCCCGCGTGATGAGGCGCTCCCGCTGGCGCTCATGAACCTGCCAGAGTTCCTCATCGGGGACGTCGGCGAGGAGGGGCCAGATTCCCGGGCGGGCAGGGTCGTCGCGCCAGTGCTCGCCGATGTAGCGATCGTAGAGGTCGCCGATGTCGTGGGAGACCCACGTGGGGAGGTGGACACCGTTGGTGACGGAGTCGATTGGGACCTGTTCGAGAGGCAGATTGGGCCAGGCCGAGGCCCACAGTCTGCGGGCGACGATGCGGTGGAGTTTCGAGACACCGTTGCGGTAGCCGCTCAGACGAAGGCCGAGGAGGGCCATGGAGAACGGTTCGCGGTCGTCGTCGGGGTTGGTTCGTCCCAAGCCGACGAAGGTGCGGTCGTCGAGGCCCATGTTGGTGTAGTAGTGTCCGAGGTGCTTTCGGACGAGGTCCGGGGGAAAGAGGTCGATGCCGGCGGCTACGGCTGTGTGGGTCGTAAACACGGTAGCGGCGGTGACGGGAAGGCGTGCCTCGCCGAAGGTGGCGCCGGTCTCTTCCATGAGTGCTCGGATACGGTCAACGCCGAGCAAGGCCGAGTGGCCCTCGTTCATATGACAGACTGTGGGGCGAAGGCCGAGGGCGCGCAGGGCGCGTACGCCGCCAATGCCAAGCAGCATTTCCTGTTGGATGCGCATTTCGAGGTCGCCGCCGTAGAGCCGGTCGGTGATGTCGCGATCGGCAGGCTGGTTCTGATCGACGTTTGCGTCGAGGAGGAAAAGCGGTGTCTGGCCGACGTCGATGCGCCAGATGTGTGCAGCCACGTCGCGGCCGTTGAATGGGACGACGATGGTGAGCTGGGCGCCGGACTCGTCGCGAACGCGATGCACGGGTTGGGCGGCAACGTCGATATCGCGGTACTCCTCGCGCTGCCAGCCATCGGGACCGAGAACCTGCTGGAAGTACCCCTCCTGATAGAGCAAGCCAACGCCAACCAGGGGGAGGCCCAGGTCGCTAGCGGACTTGAGGTGGTCGCCGGCGAGCACTCCGAGGCCGCCGGAGTAGTTTGGCAGGCTCTCGGTGAGGGCGAATTCGAGGGAGAAGTACGCGATGACTTCCTGGTCGCTGGTGCCGGGAACAGACAGTCGCGGGGGCCGTGCCATGTACATCCAGAATGCTTCATCTACGCGCTGGAGGTGCAAAAGGAAGCCGTGATCGTCAGCCAGGCGCTCAAGTTCTTCGCGAGGTGTGATCTGAAGGAGGCGTACGGGATTGTGCCCGGTTGCTTCCCAGCGGTCACGGTCGAGCCGCTGGAAGAGTGCGGCGGCGTCCGTGTTCCAGGTCCAGAAGAGGTTCGCGGCGATGTGGCGAAGGGGTTCCAGTGGCGGGGGGAGGGCGGGCTCTACTTGAAAGGTACGGATGGCGCGAACTGGCATGCGGACATTCTACTGCCGGTGGCGCAACGGGAATGACGCGGGGCGGCGGCGTCATTCCGTTGTTTGGAGATCATCGTCATGCAATGATGGGGTTCCGGGGCGGTGCGCCTCGTGCCGGATGAATTCCAGCCATGGCCCGCGAGCACATGCGTTTCCGCGCCATTCTCTTCGACATTGGTGACACGCTCTGGCATTCGCGTGCCGCTCCTCCGGCGCGTGAGTTCCGACGGCTGGCGGCCGAGCGCGCCGCAGCCGCGCTGCGCGACCTCGGGGTCTCGGGTCACGACCCGGCGACGGTGGCGCGCTCGGCCTGGGTGGCGATGGAGCAGGCAATGAAGACGGCGCGCTCCACCGACTACGTTGAGCCGGACTATGGTTCGGTAACGCGGTTGGCGCTGGGGCGGCTTGGACTCGACCTCACGCGGGAGCAAGCGGCACATCTGCTGGAGTCAACGTATATTTCCGGCATTGAAGGGGGCAAGGCACCCTTTCCAGACGCTTGCGAAACGCTCCTGGAACTGAGGCGGCGTGGCTTTCTGCTGGGAACAGTGACGAACCGTGCGTTTGGTGGCGAACGTTTCCGCGCGGACTTGCGCGAGGCAGGACTCGATATCGGCTGGGATGTAGAGGCGGTGTCGGTAGAGGTCGGATACCTGAAGCCGCATCCGGCGATCTTCGAGTTTGCGCTCCACTCGCTCGAAGTCAGGCCGGGAGAGGCGTTGATGGTGGGCAATTCGCTTGCGGAGGACGTTGCAGGGGCGCAGGGCGTCGGCATCGCAGCAGCGTGGCGCCGTTCGAAGCCTGACGCAGATGGGGTGGTGCCCGACTTCGAATTGGACGAGATCCGGGAGCTGCTTGAGATGCCAATGCTCAGGAGGTGCGTGTGATGGCCGGGGAGCAGCGAACGTGGGGGGGACGGTTCTCGGGCGACATGGATGCACTGACGCGCGACTACACGGCGGGGAACGACCGGGGCCTGTACGAACACGATATTGCGGGGTCCGTGGCCCACGCGCGGATGCTCGGGCGGCAGGGGATCATCCCTGCCCAGGACGCGGACGCGATTGTTGCGGGGTTGGGCGAAGTGCTCGACGATTTTCGGGCGGGCCGGGTTGCGTGGCGGCCGGAACTCGAAGACATCCACACGCATGTCGAGGTCGCGCTTGCCGGGAAGGTTGGCGACGTAGCGGGACGGTTGCATACTGCCCGGTCGCGTAACGATCAGGTAGCGCTGCTTAACCGGATGGTGGTGCGGCAGTACTGCGACGAGATTGGCGAGGCAGCACGGGGGTTGGTGGCCGTCGTCTGCGACCTGGCTGAACGGCACGCGGCAGACCCCATGCCGGGCTACACGCACGTGCAGCGCGCGCAACCGGTGACACTGGGCCACCACCTCCTGGCGTATGGGGAGATGCTGGTGCGGGACCGGGATCGTTTCCGCGACTGCCGGCAGAGGGTGAATGTGATGCCGCTGGGGTCGGGCGCACTGGCCGGGTCGCCGTATCCGCTGGACCGGGAGATGGTCGCGCGCGAACTTGGCTTCGAGAGCGTTTCCCGGAACAGCCTGGATGCGACTGCGGACCGGGATTTCGTCGCTGAGTTTCTTGCGGACTGCGCGATCATGCAGATGCACCTTTCGCGGCTGGCGGAGGAGATTGTGCTCTGGGCGAGCGCCGAGTTTGGATTCGTGCGCCTTCCGGATGCGTTCGCGACGGGTTCGAGCATGATGCCGCAGAAGAA
>Ga0172369_10005584_pt1 | contig 15393 bp, 13 predicted proteins | sample LakKiv25m_FD_114539 | JGI IMG/M metagenome (GOLD analysis project Ga0172369, IMG submission 114539) | Freshwater microbial communities from Kabuno Bay, South-Kivu, Congo - kab_022012_11.25m | ecosystem: Environmental > Aquatic > Freshwater > Lake | place: Democratic Republic of the Congo...
CGCGTCCGGCGCGTCCGTCGCGCTGCCGCCGAACCCCGTGCCGTCTGGCGCCAGGCGCGGGGAGCCCGCGAGCCACTGCGGATGCACAAGGAGCGTGAGGTCGAGCTTCTTCGACCTGCCCTTGCCGAGCTCCGGAATGGCGTCGCGGTGATCGCAGTGCGGGCACATGACGCCCATGTGCTTGTCGAGCACGGCGAAGGGCGCCTGGCCCTCGGCGACAAAGAGCGGCACGCCCGGCGCCATACGTGCGTCGCCGTCCTCGATGTCGTAGTGCTTCCGGCACGAGGGGCAGCGGTGGTTCTCCCACGCCTTGACGCTGAGGGTCTTCACCGCCACCACCGGGCTACCCATCAGCGGCGTGCGGTGGCCGCAGTCGGTGACCTGGCAGGGGCCGTGCTTCGCCCAGAAGACGTAGATGATTTCCGGGCCCTCGTAACGGTAGTCGCACCGCTGTTCTGGCGTGAGCGCGAGCGGGTCGAAGCCGTCGCGCATCGTCTCGCCCGTCGAGATGCGGGTCCAGACGCCCTTGTGTCCGCGCGGGCAGTCGCAGGCGTAGAAGGGCATGATCTGCGGCTTCACCTCGGCCTCGACGTGCGCCAGCAGCGCCTCGACCTCGGCCTTGTCCACCTGCGCCAGTTCGTTCTTCACGACGAACCACGCCACCGGGTTCAGGTCCACGCCGTACATCTGCATGCCCAGGCGCGAGCCCTCGACGAGCGTGGTGCCGCCGCCCATGAAGATGTCGGCGACCTTCAGGTGCTTGAACACCCCCTTCTTCTGGTGGTTCTTGTAGTACGCGTCCCAGATGACCTTGTCCGCGTCGGAAGGGTCCTCGGGCGCCTTCGTCGCGGCGGCGAGCAGCAGCGAGCGGAAAACGCTGGAGCGCCGGCGCGCCCACCACTTCGACATCTGGTAGATGGGCTTTCCCGCGTTGCCCTCAATGGCCGCCACTTGGTTCACGGGAACGATGGGGAAGTCGACCTCCAGGCAGGTCTTCGGGCGGTTCGGGTCGGAGAAGTCCACCGTCGGCAGCGCCGCGGGCTCGCCGGCGTGTACCGCCTTGGCGACGAGCGCGGCGAGTTGGTCCTTCTTCGTCCGTGGGATGGGGGGCATCGGGGCTCCGGAGGCTGGGCGGCCGTCCGCAGGTCAGCGCTGCGTGAGCAGCCTGGGGTTGGCGGTTGCGACCTCAATGCCCGAGGCCACGCGTCCGAAGTCGGCGTCGTGGGTCACGAGCAGAGCGCCCTCGGCCTCGCAGCACTTCGCCAACGCCGCGTCGTTCACGTCGACGTCAAGGTTCAGGAAATCATCGACGACGGGCGCCAGAGCAAAGCCGGGAACGTGCGCGACGGAGGACTGCGGCAGGACCTGGCCCCTGATCGCCGTGTCGATCGCCGTTCGTGCCGACGCAAAGGCGGGCTGATCGCGGAAATCGCGCTTGTAGTCCAGGGGCCGCTGCTTGCGGAACACGTCGAACTCCAGGCGTGCGATGCGGTTCACCAGCTCCGAGAGCACGACGAAGTTCACAAGAACCCTGGCCCCGGCGCGATGAATCCGTCGCAGAAGACCTGCGTACGCCCCGGCCCGCGGGAGCGCAGCCCGCCGCGGGTCCGAATGAACGAGGTCCAGCCACACGTTCGCGTCCAGGAGGAACTTCTGGGCCGCCGTCGGCTGGAGAAGACCGGCATCGACGAACCTAGGCATCGGTGTCGTCCTCCTGGCTCGCGAGCGCGCGACGAACGTCCTCGCTCTCGTAGAACTGCTTGGCACGATCCACGACGACCTTCAGCAGCACCATGTCCCTTGCGTCGAGGCCGGTGACGTCGACCTTGGCGCGAATGACATCGGGCGAGAAGTGGCCGAAAAGCTGGCCAATCGCCGCGTTCAGGAAGGCCGAGATCACCGTTTTCACCCCGTGGAAGCGCACCTCGACGCTTTCCCCCGCCTCCAGAGCGGCCTTGATCGCGCCGAAGACCTGCTGGCCCTCCTTCGGGTCAATCGCCAGCTCCCCTGTGACTGCCAGAACGCTGATCTGCATGGCTCCTCCTTAGAACATCTCCCTGAAGGACCCCACCGGGGCGGGGGGTCGCGGTGGCGTCAGGGTGTTGAACTCGATATTGACGATCGTTCCGGGGAAGCGCGACCCCAGCCTTGCTGGCGTCCATCCCGGCCGTCTGCTGAGCTGCCACATGCTCTCCCCCGACACGATCTGTAGCCGGCCGCCGGTCGCAACCAGGTATTCGTGAACTTGGCGAAGCCCGGTGCCGCCCGTGATGGCGATCTTGGACGTGTAGCCCTGAACAATCACGAGTCGGACTGCTTCCTCGTCGGGGAACATCTGGTTGTAGCGCTTGGCGAGACTGCCTGCGAATCCGATGCCACTGTCCGCAATGGTGAAGTCGAGACGGTTCTTGTGCGGAAAGAACTGGCCGCAGACGAAGATGCCGGGCTCGCTGTCGCTGTGGATGGCCGCGTTGAGGAAGATCTCGAGGATGGCCGCCTCGATTTCGCGCATGTTCGGCAAGGGTACCGTTGCCAGACCGCCATGCGAGGACACCGTGTGACGGAAGTACTGGACGAAAGCGGGGTACTCTGCGAGTCCGAATCGTTCGTAGCGGATGGTTGTCCCGTGGGTGTCGATGCGGCGTGGCGCGCCTAGCACTTTCGCGGTGAACCCGTTCTTGTCCAGAATCGCACGCACGGCGCCGGACAAGCCGGAGATCGCTGCCGGACCGGCGCGGAGGAGATGATGCACGACGACACCGAGAGGTGCCGCGAGATTGGCATCGAAGAAGCTCGTTCGGGAAAAGTCCAGATCCACCGTCTCCGCAACCAGCCGGCCAACGTTGGCGGCGGCCGCCAGCTGGCCGTAGCCACTGCTGTCGGACCCCACCGAGCCGGCGAAGCTGTAGCTGCATCCCGCCATCGTCACCGCCCCAGCTCGACCCATGGCACGGCCACCTCAAGGATGGACAGCCCGCCGTGGGTGAGCGTCGGGAAGCCGCCGGAAACCTTCCACTTGCGGCGGCCCAGAACGAAGCGGTGCTCGCCGTGCGTCGTGACGAGGGCAAGGTCCGCGGGCGGCGCCCAGGCGGCTTCGTCCGCCGCGGCCTTCACGAAGCGCTTGGCCCCGAACAGGCTCTTCAGTCGCTTGGTTTGCGCCTCGTCGACAGTGTCCGGGAACAGCCCGCTGGCCGCATACCCGTGGTCCGACGTGATGACGAGTCGCCGCCCCGTCGAAAGGCGCTCGACGAGCGACCAGAACGGGTCGCTCCTCAGCTTCGCGGCGGCGTCGGCCGCGAGCGCCGCGTGACCGTGCCCGGCCTTTTCCAGCGCGTGCAGCTTCTCGTCCGGCCAGGCGTGCCAGAACATCCAGTCGGGCTGCGGTACGACGAGCGGCACGCAGTCCTGGAACGGCAGGTCGGTCGTGTCCGTTGTGGCGCCGGGAAGCTTGTGCGCGGTCGCCGCGACGCCGTTGGCCCCGACGGCCGCGCGCGACGGGAAGCCGAGGGCGCGCGCGAACGACGACGTGTCGGCCGGAAGCTCCGCGCCCGTCGCCTCGACGGCATGGACTCGATAGCCGCGCGACCGCGCGCCCTCGGTCAGCCAAGGCAGTTCCCGGAGCGAGAGGCCGTCGAGGATCAGGACGGCCCGGCCCGGGGGCTGCCGCGCCCACCATGCCGCCAGCCGTTCCGCCGTGCGCGGAGCGGCCTTCTCGTAGGTCTCCCACTGCGTCCAGGCAGCGGACGCGAGAAAGAGGTCGAGTGCCGCGACCTCGCCGTCCCGGTCCGAGGCCATCGCGCCGGCGCGCTCCGGAACGAGCGGCTCCCGGCACGTTTTCAGCACCTCCTCGAACAGGCGGGCCCAGAACGCGGGCGAATCGGCGCGCTGGAGCGCCTGCATCAGGGGCAGCGCCAGCCGCGCATGCATCAGGCGTCCTCCTTGTCCACGCCCAGCTCGCAGGTGAGCCCGTCGGGGAGCTGCCTGATCAGCTTCGTGAGCTGCGACCCGCTGAGGCTGCCGATCTTCAGCGCGGCAGATTGGATTCGAGTGGCGGGGCCGATGCCCCAGCTCTCCATCTTGCCGAGCAGATTCATGGGGGACGTCGCGGGGGCGTGTAGCGTCCGGACCGCTGGGGCCGGCGGCGGATTGAACACGCTGGACCCGCCGGCAGTCTGTGGCGTCGGGGGCGGCGTCGGGGGCAGCGTGCTGCCGCCGGGACTGATTCCATCCGGAAGTGGCTCGACCGGCTGAGGACCGCCGATCTGCGATGCGGCCTGCGGCAGGTGCAGGCGCGTCTCCTCCAGATGGCGGCCGGTCCCGAGGCCCGAGCGGCACATCCGCGGAAACGCGACTTCCTCCTCCTCGCCGGGGCGCTGCTGGAGCAGCTCGGAGCCGCAAACGTCGATGGCGATCTTCCCTCGCGCGCAGACGCGCAGGAGCTTGTCCTTCATCACCGCCTCGCCCAGCCAGGCGATGCACGGCTGCTCGTTCGGTCGAGGCTCCTGCAGCTCGCCCAGCAGCTTCGCGACCGAGTCGTTGTTCCCGGCCGCCGCCAGCACGAGGGCCTCGAAATCCTCCGGGATGAAGACTTCCTCGCGCACGCGCTTCTCGATCGCGTCGGGAATCCTGCTGCCCTCGGCGTCGATCTTCTCGATGTTGAACGTGCACTTCTCGGGCTGGCCGAAGTTCCAGGTGTCCAGCACGGCGAAGCGGTCGAACCGCTTCTTGAGGGCGCCCTGCAGCTCCCCCTGGAACTTCTTTTCCAGCTTGCCGTACTCGGGGCTCTGGAGCTTCCACTCCTTCGCCTTGAGCACGGCGCGCGCGAGCACGACGAGCTCGCGGTCCTGATACAACGGGTTCGTGCCGCCGCGCGGGAGCAGCAGGCGCACCGTGTTGCGGCGCCGGGAGAGGTGTTCGCGCAGCCAGGTGCCGAGTCGCTCGTGCAGCCTGTCGGGCTCCTCCGGGAGGACGATGAGCGGCACCCGGTCATCCCACCGGTCCGGGTGCTCGGACTCGTCGAGCTGGGCCCACGGGCCGGTGCGCCATGCGTCGCGAAGAGCGATGACCCGGAACGCCTTCGCCACGTCCTCCGGCCCGCCCAGCACGTACCGGACCTCCAGCGCCAGCTGGGCGTGATCCGAATGGTCGGCGAAGAGCTTGTCGTTGCGCGCGAAGGCGAGGAGGCGCGCCTGCGGGTTCTCCTCCTCCCGGAAGACGAGCCGGTCGTCGATCTTGTGGATGTTGAAGCTGTTCTCGACGACGTTGTCCAAGTTCACCTGGAAGGCGTTGTCGTCCACGGGAGCCGAACGAGTGACGTCGACGTGGAGCTGCCCGGGACGTGCGCCCGCGAAGTTGCCGACGGCGAGCGAACGCAGCCAGAGCGCGCCGACCAGTTCGGAGAGCGGCGCGGCGTCGGCACCCGAGCCGAGAGCGTCCTTGACCGCCTTCAGGTTTCGCTGCGCCTTCTCGCGGAGCGTGGCGTGGTGCTGGTTCGACACCGAGTCCAGCAGGGCGGCGATGCCGGTGCCGTCCTCGTCGAGGCGGAAGTCCGCCGCGGTCAGGATCGGCGCCTCGGCCCCGTGGCCCTTGAACACGTCGGCGAGGATGCGGATGAGGTCGCGCGTCTCCTGGGCGTCCGTGGCCACGAGCACCTGGTCTTCGAGCAGTTGCATGAGGTGCGGCGCGAAGGGCCAGGACTCGACGAACTCGGCCCGCACGCGGGCGTGTTCCGAGGCGGGCACGTCCTCCAGGCGCAGGTACTCGGCGACGTGCGGCTCGATGGTGCGGGCGATGTCCGCGGCCTGCACTTGGAGGCGGTTTTCGAAAAGCCGGTGCAGCAGCAGCCGCCGGCGGTCGCGCCCGGCATCGGGCCCCTTGAAGTCGATGAGCACGGGGGCGACGCGGTGAAGCTGCTGGAAGGCGTCGGTGCCTCCGTTCCGAACGGACACGACCAGCAGCAGGAGGTCCGGGTGCTCCTTTGCGAGCTCCGAGAGGAGCTGGACGAAGTTGAACGCCCACGCCTTCTGCGGCTCCGCCGGCGTGTGCCGCAGGCCATCGTACCAAGTCTGGAATTCGTCGAGGATGAGCGCGACCGGCTGCCTCCTGAGCAGGTCGAGCACGACGCTGTCGGGAGGCACGTCCGTCTTGGGGCTCATCCCCTCCCACTTGCCGCGGGCCCACGTGCCATGGGGGTGGTTCGCGAAGAGCACGTCCCAGAGGAACTTGTAGCGCTGGCGGTGCATCGTCTCGCTGATGACCTTCATCCCCGAGCGCAGGGGAAGAGCGGCCATGCGGGGCGAGTTCAGGCGATCCGCCCACGCTTTCAACCACGTCTGCGTCGCCGCTTGGTCGTCGAGCGCGTGGTAGAGCGCCGCCATCAGGTGCGACTTGCCGAGTCCGCGCTCGCCGATGAGCACGATGGGCCGCCCCTGCTCGGAGGCGACCGCCTCGACGGCCACCAAGACGTCGCGGGTCGGGTACGTGATGCTCAGGAAATCGGAAGCCGGGAGCTGGGTCGCGCCCGTCCTGCTCGTGTTCGACAGCTCGATCGACGTGCCCTTCAGCAGCTTGCCACGGAACTCCTTGCGCAGTGCCAAGTCCAGCATCGTCCGCCTCCCCGCGGGCCCCGACCGGAAGCGATCGCCGCCCGTGAGTGCGTTGGGGGCGCCAACACTAGCAGATCGCCTCCGGAAGCCGGGGGGCGAGCGCGACCGACACGGAGCGCCCGAAGGCGCGGAAGACAGGGGCTTATGGGAACGTCCAGCGGATCGATGACGCGAACCGGTTCGTCGATACCGGCTGTCTTCGTGATGCGGCCGGCCCGTGATCGTTCGCCGTCGCGAATGCACAGCCTCTTCCCGCGCGGGAACCGCGACGATTCTCCTCGCGTGACGCCCGAAAACCCGCCCCCTACCGCCCCACCGTCGCCGCCACTCTCGCCAGCTCCGTGAGCGGCCACGGCCCGATGCCGAACACGATCGTCGCGGCCGCGGCAATCGCGAGACCCGCCCCGGTCGCGGCGGTGCGCGTCGCGACCTGCGCCCCCTCCGGCGCCGGCCGCATGTACATGCGCACGATGATTCTGAGGTAGTAGTAGAGGCCGACCACCGACGTCAGCACGCCCACGACGACGAGTCCGACGAGATTCGCCTGCATCGCCGCGCGGAACAGGAAGAGCTTGCCGGCGAAGCCCGCCATGGGAGGCACGCCTGCGAGCGAAAGGAGGAACACCGCCATCGCGAGCGCCAGCACCGGATGCCGCTGCGCCAGGCCGTCGTAGCGCGAGTCTGCGTCGGAATCCGGGCCGCCGCGCCGCTCCAGCGCCGCCACGACCGCGAACGCGCCCAGCGCCGACGCCGCGTACATCGCCAGGTAGAAGAGCAGCGCCTGATTCGCCCCGGCCCGCGCGCCCGCGTCCGCCGCGGCCGCCACCGCCGTGAGCAGGTATCCCGCGTGCGCGATGCTCGAATACGCCAGCATCCGCTTCACCGACCGCTGCGGCACCGCGAGCAGGTTGCCCGCGATCATCGTCAGCATCGCGACCGCGCTCACCGCCGCGAGCCAGCCCGGAGCCCCCGACTCGCCCGGCATCGCCGCCGGCCCGAAGCCCGCCACGAGCACGCGCACCAGCACCGCGAAGGCCGCCGTCTTCACGCCCGCCGCCATGAATCCCGTCACCGGCGTCGGCGAACCTTCGTACACGTCCGGCGCCCACATGTGGAACGGCACCGCCGCGACCTTGAAGAAGAACCCCGTCGCCATCAGTGCCAGCGACGCCCACAGCAGCAGCCCTGCGGGGCCTCCGCCGGGCGACGCGGCCACGGCCGCGATGTCGGTCAGACGCGTCGAGCCCGCCGCTCCCCACGCCAGCGCCGCCCCGTAGACGAAGATGGCCGACGCGAACGACCCGAGCACGAAGTACTTCAGGGCCGCCTCGCTGGGCCGCCCGCTCGTGCGCAGCCAGGCCGCGAGGCCGTAGGTCGCCAGCGACATCACCTCCAGCGCGACGAACAGCGTGACGAGGTCGTTCGCCGTCACGAGGAACGCCATTCCCGCGGTCGCGAACTGCGCCAGCGCGTGGAACTCGCCGCGCTCCGAACCCATCTCCTTCAGGTGCCCGTGCGCCGAGAGCGACGCCAGAAGCAGCGTGAAGCACGCGACCGCGATCGCGAACGAGCCGAACGCGTCGCGGCGCGCGAGGCCTCCGAAGAGATCCGCCGCCGGTGCGTCCATCGAACCCAGCGCCACGGCTCCCGCGATGCCTGCCACGGCCGCGCTCAGCCACGCCTGGTAGCCGCGCTCGCGCCCGGTCAGGAACACCTCGGACAGCAGCAGCACGCACCCGCCCGCGACGAGGATGACCGCCGGGGCGAGCGCCGCGAAGTCCTGCCAGTTGAAGGTCTGCATCGCGAACCACCGGGCCGCATGCGGCGGCCGTCGAATGGGTCAGGGCGTTCCGGGCTCAGGTGCGCTGCGCTGCGGCGCGGGCTTCTCCGGAACCGGCATCGGGCGCCCGGGCAGCGGCATGGGCCGCTCCGGCACCGGACGCGACAGATCGCGCCCCGGCAGCGGCGGAAGGCCCGGCTTTCGAAGCTGCAGGAAACGCTCGGGCATGATCGGCCGCGGCACGCCCGTCGTCGCCGGGGCCGTGCGCAGCACGAACTCGGACACGGGCTTGCGCACGAAGTCCAGGAAGGGCTGCGGGTACACGCCCAGCAGCACGATCGCCGCGAGCAGCGGCACCAGCGTCGCCAGCTCGCGCCCGTTCAGATCCTTGGTGGCTTGCACCTCGGGGTTGCGCACCGGCCCGAGCCACGCCTTCTGGTACAGCGTCAGCATGTACACCGCGCCCAGCACCACGCCCGTCGAGGCCAGCACCGTCCACAGCCGCGGCGTCGCCGACACCGCGGAAGTGAACGTCCCGGTCAGGATGAGGAATTCGCCCACGAATCCGTTGGTCCCGGGAAGCCCTATCGACGACAGCGTCACCACGAGGAAAATCGCGGCCATGACCGGGGTGACGCGCGCCTGCCCGCCGTACGCGGCGATGTCGCGCGTGTGACGCCGGTCGTACATGTACCCGACCAGGAGGAAGAGCCCGCCCGTGGAGATGCCGTGATTCACCATCTGCAGCACGGCGCCGCTCGCGGCCTCGTTCGTGCGAGCCGCGAGTCCCAGCACCACGAACCCGAGGTGCGCCACCGACGAGTACGCGATGAGCTTCTTCATGTCGGTCTGCGCCATGCACATGAGCGAGCCGTACACGATGCCCGCCACCGCGAGCCATCCGAGCAGCGGCGCGTACGCGGACGCGGCGCCGGGGAAGAGCGGCATCGCGTATCGCACGAGGCCGAAGGTGCCCATCTTCAGCAGCACGCCCGCCAGCACCACCGAGCCCGCCGCGGGCGCCTGCACGTGCGCGTCCGGCAGCCACGTGTGCAGCGGGAACAGCGGCACCTTGATGCAGAACGCCAGCGCGAACGCCCCGAACAGCCACGCCTGCTGCGTGCGCGTGAGCTGCAGCTTCAGCATGTCCGCGTACTCGAAGGTCGGCGAGCCGCCCGGCAGGTTCTTCGTCTGCCAATAGAGGTAAAGAATGCCCGCGAACATGAGCATCGAGCCGACCGCGGTGTAGAGGAAGAACTTCAGCGCCGCGTAGACGCGCCGCTCGCTGCCCCAGATGCCGATGAGCAGGTACATCGGCACGAGCATCAGCTCCCAGAAGACGAAGAAGACGATCATGTCCAGCGCCGCGAACGTGCCGACCATGGCGGTCTGCAGCACGAGCAGCGAGACGACCAGTTCCTTCACGCGCGTGCGGATCGAGCCGAACGTGGACGCCAGCACGATGGGCGCGAGGAACGTCGTGAGCACGACCAGCAGCGCCGCGATGCCGTCGACGCCGACGTGGTAGCTGATGCCGACCGACGGAAGCCAGGCGACGCGCTCCTCGAGCTGGATGCCGCCCTTGTCCGCGTCGTACCAGCGGAACAGCAGCAGCGAGAGCACGAAGTCCGCCAGCAGCGTGAAGAGCCCGGCGGCGCGGAGCTGCCCGTGCTCGTCGCGCGGCAGCACCAGCGCCACCAGCGCGCCGGCCAGCGGCAGCAGAATCAGCAGCGAAAGCAGGTGGTTTCGGATCAGATCCATGCTCTCAACTCCGACCCCCTCCCCGACCCTCCCCCGATAGAGCCCGGGGGAGGGAGAGTGCGCTGGAAGCGCCTCCGGCGCATTCCCCCTCCCCCGCGCTTTTTGCGGGGGAGGGCCGGGGAGGGGGCCCCGGTCACATCACCGTCCACAGCAGCAGCGCCACCGCGGCCAGCGCGGTCACGGCGGCGTAGCGCGACATGTCCCCGTCCTGGCCCAGGCTCAGGAACCCGCCCAGCCGCTTCGCGAGCCAGCCCCACCCGCCCACCAGGATGCGGTCGACCAGCAGCGCATCCGCCCACGCGTGCAGCGCCTTCGCCCCCGCCCACAGCGGCCGCACGATGGTCAATCCGTAGAACTCGTCGACGTAGAACTTGTTCTCGCTGGCGCGGGCCAGCACCGGGAAGCGCCGCGCGAACGGCGCCCCGCCCTCCGGCACGCCGCGCGCGTAGATGCTCCGGGCCCACAGGAACCCGCCGACCGCGATCGCGATGGCAACCCCGAACGGCCACAGAGCCACGCCCTCGTGCGCCTCGGCGCCGGGGAACTTCGCGACCGCGGGCTCCGTGAAGTGCTCGAACCAGTTCCACCACGGCGTGCCGATGAACGCGGCGGCAATCGAGAGGCCCGCGAGGATCCACAGCACGCTCGTCATGGGCCAGGGCGCCTCGTGCGGGCGCACGTTGCCGCGGTAGTCGCCCTCGAAGACCAGGAAGTAGAGCCGGAACATGTAGAACGCGGTACACAGCGCCGTCGCCGTGCCGACCACGTAGACCGCCGGCCCGAGCCACGGCGCGACCGCGTGCAGGGCGGGCGAGACGAACGCCGCGTGCAGAATCTCGTCCTTGGAGAAGAAGCCCGAGAACGGCAGCACGCCCGCGATGGCGACGGTCGCGATGAGGAACGTCCAGCGCGTGTGCGGCAGGAAGTGACGAAGCCCTCCCATGCGGCGGATGTCCTGCTCGTCCCTCAGCCCGTGGATGACCGCGCCGGCGCCCAGGAACAGGCACGCCTTGAAGAACGCGTGCGTGAACAGGTGGAACGTGCCGGCCGAGAACGCCGCGCTGCCGACGCCCATGAACATGAAGCCGAGCTGCGACACCGTCGAATACGCCAGCACCTTCTTGACGTCGTTCTGCGCGAACGCGACCAGCGCCGCCCACAGCGCCGTGAGCGCTCCCACGACGGCGACGATCGCCAGAATCTGCGGCACCAGCACGTACAGGAACGACATGCGCGCGACCATGTAGACGCCGGCGGTCACCATCGTGGCCGCGTGGATGAGCGCCGAGACGGGCGTCGGGCCGGCCATGGCGTCGGGGAGCCAGACGTAGAGCGGAATCTGCGCGCTCTTGCCCGTGGCGCCGATGAACAGGCACAGCATCGCGAGCGCGATGGCCCAGCGGTAGGTGCTGGCCGGATACGTCACGGGCGTCCCGTCGGCAGCGCGCACCGTGCGCGCGGCGAACACCCCGCCGCGCACCGAAACGTCCAGGCCCGAGCTCGGCGCGCCCGGCGCCGCGATGTTCGTCGGGGCCGCGAGCGCCCCCGACTGCTTGCGCAGCTCGTCGATGTTCGTCGTGCCGAACACCGCGAAGAGCGTGAAGATCCCGATGAGGAACCCGAAGTCGCCGATCCGGTTGACGACGAAGGCCTTCTTGCCCGCGCTCGCCTTCGCCTCGTCCTGGTACCAGAACCCGATGAGCAGGTAGCTGCACAGACCGACGCCTTCCCATCCTACGAATAGAGTGACGAGGTTGTCGCCCAGGATGAGCAGCAGCATCGCGGCGACGAAGAGGTTCAGATACGAGAAGTAGCGCCATGCCGCGGCGTCGTGCTCCATGTACGACGTGGAGTAGAGGTGGATGAGGAACCCGACGCCCGTCACGACGAGCAGCAGCACGCCGCTGAGGCGATCCGCCGTGAGGCCGAGCTGGACGTTCAGGATTCCCGCGGAAAACCAGGTGTAGACGGTCTGGTGCAGCTCGAGCTGCCCCGAGGCGAGCGCCAGGAACACGAGCACCGACGCGAAGAAGGACCCGGCCACCGTGGCACACGCGACGAGACCCGAGCGCTCGTTGCCATACCAGCGGCCGAGAAGCCCGTTCAGGAGCGCCCCGAGCAGCGGCAGCGCCGGGATGATCGGCAGCAGTCCGCGGAGCTGCGCGGGGTCGAGCACGAAGATCTGCTTGAGGCTGTCCATGCGCGTTCCCCGGTGTTCCTAGTGCGTTCCCGCCGCGGGCTCGTCGTCGTAGGGCGCCGGCGGCGCGTCCGCCAGCAGGGTCAGCTCGTCCACCTGCGTCGTGACGCGGCGCCGGAACACCGCGAGCAGAATCGCCAGGCCCACCGCCGCCTCGGCCGCCGCCACCGCGATGACGAAGAAGGCCGCGACGTGCCCGCCCATGGCGCGCGCCACGCCCCCGGACGCCGAGAGCGGAAAGCGCGCGAACGCGAGGAACGTGAAATTCGCGGCGTTGAGCATCAGCTCGATGCTCATGAGGACCGTGAGCGCGTTGCGGCGCACCACGACCCCGATGGAGCCGATGGTGAAGAGCGCCGCCGCGAGCGCCAGGTAGTGCGGGAGCGACACCGTCATGGGCGACCTCTACAGGCGCGAGCGCGCCGCCACGACCGCCGCGACGATCGCCACGAGCAGCAGCAGCGACGTCATCTCGAAGGGCAGCAGCCACGGGCCGAACATGGCGCGGCCGACCTCGCGCACGGTGCCGAACCCCGGAGACGCGGCGAGATCCTGCACGGGCACGACCTGCCCGGCAGCGCCGCCGGGCAGCTTCCAGAGCACCTTCGCGATCAGCACGACGCCGCCGACCGCCAGCGCCGCGGCCGCGCCGACCTTCGCGAGGGTGATGCGCGGGGCGCCCAGCTCCTCATCGCGCAGGTTCAGCAGCATGATGACGAAGACGAACAGCACCATGACTGCGCCGGCGTAGACCAGAACCTGCAGCGCGGCGAGCAGGTGCGCTCCCAGCACGGCGTAGATGCCGGCGAGCGCGAAGAACGACCCGATGAGGCCCAGAGCGCCGTAGAGCGGGTTGCGCGCCAGGACGACGAACAGCCCGCCGGCCAGCGCGAGCGCTCCGAGCACGTAGAAGAGCAGCGACTCCATGCGCGACCTTCCCGCGACCCGCGCCGGGCGCCCCCGCCGGGCGGGGGACCGGGCCGCGAAGGGCACGCACACTACGGGATCGGCGCCCTCCCGGGAAGGGGTTTTCCGCCCGCTTTCGGGGCGTTCCGCGCTCCCGCACGAAGCGGCCCGGGGTCGCATGTCTTGCGCCGGGGGACGCATGGCCTCCGCCGGCCGGCGTGCCCTTCGGCAGCGCCGCTCGGGAACCCGATGCCTGTGGCGTCGGTGCGGGTGCCTCACGCGCGCAGAACGGGACGGCCGCAGCCGCACCGGGCGGGAACGGCTCCCGCCCGTGCAGAATCTGCGTCCGGGCGGCGCGCAGCATCCATTCCTGCGGCAGCCGGCGGCGTGGCGTCCGGCGAGCGGGCACGGTATTGTTCATGCGGAGGCACGCAGATGGCCGAGTCCCTGGTCGTTTCGGATCCCGGCGTGATGATGGGCAAGCCGGTGATCCGCGGCACGCGAGTAACGGTGGAGAGCATTCTCGAGCGGCTTGCCGCTGGCGAGCCATCGGAGCAGATCGTCGCCTCGCACCCGCGTCTGACTCCCGAGGCCGTGCGGGCTGCCCTGGCCTTTGCCGCACAGGCTCTTCGCGCCGACGTGGTCTACCCGACCCGCGCGGAAGCGACGTGAGGTTCGTGGCGGACGAAAGCGTGGACGGTCCCATCGTCCGCCGCCTTCGCGATGACGGGCACGAGGTCGGGTGGGTGGCCGAGGATGCGCCCGGAGAGCCCGACGAAGCCGTGTTTGCACGGGCCGCTGCGGAAGGGGTTCCGCTGCTCACCGCCGACAAGGACTTCGGCGAATTGGTGTTCCGCCGCGGACTCGTGGGCAGCGGCGTGGTCCTCGTGCGCCTTGCCGGCCTGTCTCCCGAGCGAAAAGCGGCCGTGGTCGCCGACGCCGTGCGGGAGCATGCAGCCGAGTTCGAGGGCAATTTCGCGGTCGTCGCTCCCCGCTCGGTGCGCATTCGGCGTGGCCGTGTGATGTGACGAATCCGCGGGTACACCGGTCTTCGCCGCGGCGGTCGTCGGCACGCCGGAGGAACCACAGGGGAGCCGGGAGGCGCAGAGATGATACCTGACCCGATTGTCGAGGGAATCCACGCGATTCGACGCGAGATCCTCCACGAGCACGGCGGCGACCTGCGCGCCGTCGTGCGCGAACTGCAACGCCAGGAGCAGGTCGAGCGCCAGCGCGGGCGGCGATTCGTCTCGTTCCCGCCGAGGCGGACAACCGACAGCCTGACGGACGAGGCCCCGGAACCGGCGCGCGGGAAATGACCCGGCAGGCGCTGGCGGCGTCGCCGCTGCACTTGCCGCATTTGTGGACTACGCTGGGTTCATGCCGGGCTCGCGTTCCAGCCTGCCGTCCGCCTCTTCGGCCGACGCCGCGCGCAGGGCGCTTCGGACGCTCTCGCGAGTCGGGAACGGGGCCGTGCGGGCTGCCCTGGCCTTTGCCGCACAGGCTCTTCGCGCCGACGTGGTCTACCCTACCCGCGCGGAAGCGACGTGAGGCTCGTGGCGGACGAGAGCGTGGACGGTCCCGTCGTCCGTCGCCTGCGCGACGACGGGCACGATGTCGTGCGGGTTGCCGGGGGTGCGCCGGGGGAGAACCGCGGGCGGTAGTTCGGATCGGCGTGCGATCAGGGCTGTCTGGACGTCGACGCCGCACGTTCGTGCCCGTCGAGCGGAACCGCCATCGACGGGTAGGATGGGCAGTCCCGTCGCGCGCCGCGCCCGGGAGGTCGCTCTTCGGCACTGCCGCCATCGCGGCGCGCGGCGGGCTGCCCGTCCGGCTCGGGCGGTCGGTCGAGAGGTCATGATTCCTGCGGCACTGGCTCGCTGCGCACCCAGAGCCAACGGTACTCGCGGATCTCGGGCCAGCGCCGCAGCGGGTTCTCGACGATGTAGCGGTATTTCTCCGGGAAATCCGCCTCGTTGCGGATGATCCGATCGAAGTACTCGCCCTGCCAGACCGGCGCGGTGCGCCCGTGTTCGCGCACGAGCTGCCGAGAGGTGGAGCCCTTCCGCGAGTGCATGATCTGCTCGAGCGCATGCCCCGCAAGAGGCTGCAGCAGCATGTGGACGTGGTCATCCAACACGACC
>Ga0172369_10005585_pt1 | contig 15393 bp, 13 predicted proteins | sample LakKiv25m_FD_114539 | JGI IMG/M metagenome (GOLD analysis project Ga0172369, IMG submission 114539) | Freshwater microbial communities from Kabuno Bay, South-Kivu, Congo - kab_022012_11.25m | ecosystem: Environmental > Aquatic > Freshwater > Lake | place: Democratic Republic of the Congo...
CCATCAAGAACCTCTCCACCGACAATTGCCTCGTCCTTCTTCTGTGAAAATACAGCCAGTACCTTTAGTCTACCTAAAGTGACGGTTTCAATAATCGGCGAGGCAATTTCCTTTAGTTTCTCTTGGACATAATCACTTAGTTCGTAAATCACCCAGGATTCCTTAATCACAATCCCTTCTCTACCTGCTAGCTCTGTCAATCGTTTAGCGGGAGAGGAGCGAAATACCAGAATTGTCGCGCCTGTGGCTTGAGCCATTTTCAAATCACTTTCAGTTAGCTGACCAATCCCGCTCAAGACAATCTCCACACTAGCATCGTGATATTTCTGTTTCTGCAATACCTCTAAAAGCGCAGCAAGACTACCACCTACATCGGCTTTAACAACAAGCAATAGATTTTTGCCCTCCTTGGCGCTAGTCTTTTTCACCTTGCCGGAGCTAGTCATCGAACGGGCAACTTTCTCGTTTGGTAAAATTTGCACCCGTTCACCAAAAGCAGGCACATCTTTAAAACCGCTGATTGTTACCGGCAGTGCTGGAACTGCTTCCACCACCGGCCGATTTTGGTCATCCGCCATAGTCCTAACCCGGCCATAAGTTTTGCCGGTAAAGACTATCTGCCCAAGACGGAGCGAGCCGTTATAAACCAAGACTACTGCTTTTGGCCCAATCTGTTTGTCGCGCGATGCCTCGATAATAATACCTTCAAATGCCGCACGCTTGTCTGCCTTTAGCTCGAGCAAATCAGTCGAGAGCACGATCATCTCCAACAAGTCGTTTACTCCTTGTCCAGTTTTGGCCGAGATCGGCACCATCACTGTTTTGCCACCCCACTCCTCCGGTGACAAACCATTCTCCGCCAACTGCTGTTTAACCCTTTCTTGATTAGCGCCTGGGGCGTCAGTCTTATTTATCGCCACAATAATCGGGACATTGGCTTTCTTGGCCATCTCGTACACCTCCAGAGTTTGTGGTTTTACTCCATCGTCCGCCGCCACAACCAGAACAACTAAATCAGTCAAACTGGCGCCATGTGCGCGGATAGCGCCAAAGGCCTCATGACCAGGTGTATCGACAAAGGTTATTTTCCTTCTTTCTTTATTGCTGGTGGTGAACTCTATCTGGTAAGCAGAGATGTGTTGGGTAATCCCCCCCGATTCGGAAGCGGCAATGCTGGATGAGCGAATATAATCCAATAAAGTTGTCTTACCATGATCGACATGACCCATTATCGTCACGATTGGTGGCCTTTTTTCGCCGGTTGTTACCGGCTTAGACACAATCTGATTAACTGACTCCTCTTTTACCTCCCAGCCATAATCAGTAGCAATTAGCGCGGCGGTGTCATAATCAATCTCTTGATTAATATGAGTCAGAACACCGTTGGCTATGAGTTTTCCCATCAATTCTGTTGGTTCCACGCCTAGCTGCGCCGCTAGCTTACGCACGGCAATATTTTCCGGCAGGACGATCTCTTTTTTATCACTCATTTCTTATCCTTTGTCTCTTGGGGCGCTTCTTCAAGCTCTTCTTTGCCTAATAGAGCTAGGGATGTAACCCTATCGTCCCCATTCAATCGCATTAAAATCACTCCGGCCGCTTGGCGAGATTGCTCCTTAACTGCTTGCATTCGCAGACGAATAACTTGGCCCCCTCGGCTGACTATCACTAATCCATCCTCACCACCAGTTAGAACGGAGGCGGCAACTAAATCGCCAGTTTTTGGCGAAAGACGGGCTATTCTTACACCCGACCCAGCACGATGCTGGTGACGAAACGCTCCGACCGGCACGCGCTTGCCAAGGCCTTTCTCACTTATGACACAGATGTGTTTGGCTGTCTGATCGATAACAGTCGTCTCTATCACCTTGTCACCATCTTTTACTCGGATGCCTTTAACTCCAGCCGCGCTCCGACCCATTGGGCGGACTTCTCCTTCACCGTAGATTATTACCTGCCCTTTAGCAGTAATTTGGGCAATTTCGCTCTGGCCATCGGTCGCTCCCACCCAGATCAATTTATCGCTTGGTTTAAGCTGAATGGCAATTACACCGCTTCGGCGGATATTGGCAAAAGCACCTCTCTCCACCCGCTTGACCAAGCCTCTCTCGCTGGCAAATACCAGATACTTAGATTCTTCATCCTTTCCCAAGGAAAGCAGTGTTGTTACCTTTTCATCCGCGCCGGTAGCCACTAGGTTGGGAATGGCCACTCCCTTGCTCTGGCGCGAGGCGGCAGGAATCTCATAGGCCTTTAGCTGAAGAACCCGGCCATGATCGGTAAATAATAAAATGTCATCATGTGTGCTGACCCGCAACATCGAGCGGACGGCATCGTCCTCGCGTGTGGTCATTCCAATCAGCCCCTTGCCACCTCTTAGCTGGCTTTTATAAGTGCTTGTTGGAACTCGTTTAATATAATTTCCTTTCGTCAAGACAATTAAGACATCCTCATCCGGCACTAAATCAAGTGCGCTAAACTGCCCCAGTGGCTCGGGATGAACCCTTGTTAGGCGTTCTTTGGCATACTTAGCCTTATCATCTAACAGCTCCTTCTTAACAATCGCTTGAATCTTAGTTGGATCAGCTAGAATCCCTTCGAGTTGGGCAATCAATGCCCGTACTGCTTCGTATTCTTTATATACCTTCTCCCGCTCCAAGTTAGCCAACTGGCTAAGTCGCATATCAAGAATGGCGTTGGCCTGAATTTCACTCAGCTGATATTCTTTCATCAGCGCCTTCTTGGCGCTCTCTCTATCTGCCGAAGAGCGAATAAGCTTGATGATGGCGTCCAGATGGTCAAGGGCGATCTTCAAGCCAGCCAAGATGTGTTCTCTAGCTTCAGCCACTTTCTTCTCATATTCAGTTCGTCGGCGAATAACTTCCTGACGGTGGTTGAGAAACAGACACAAAATCTCATGCAGGCTTACAAGCTGTGGTTGAAGCCCGTCAGTTAAGACTACCGTATTATAGTGGATAACCGTTTGCAGCTCCGTCATCTCATAGAGCTGGTTAAGAATCTTGTTGGCGGCAGCGCTAGCTTTTAGATCAACAACCACCCGCACCCCTTCGCGACGGTCTGATTCGTCTCTAATGTCAGTGATACCTTCTACTCTCTTCGCCTTAACTAAATCGGCAATATGAGAGATAAAGGTTGCCTTATTTACCTGGTAGGGAAGTTGGCTAACTATTATCCTCTGTTTGTTGCGCTCTTCGATGATCTCCGCCCTTCCCCGCACGACTACCCGCCCCTTACCAGTAGTAAGCGCTTCTCTTATCTCGGCTTGGTTATAAATATCGGCGCCAGTTGGAAAATCTGGTCCTTGAATTATCTCCAACAGCTCATCGGGGTTGGCCTCGGGCTTGTCAATCATATGAACCAGCGCATCAATCACTTCGCCAGTATTGTGAGGCGGGATATTGGTCGCCATACCAACAGCGATACCAGTAGAGCCGTTGATTAAGATATTGGGAAGCCGAGCAGGTAAAACCTTTGGCTCCTGATTTGAGCCATCGTAGCTCTCGACAAAGTCAACAGTTTCCTTCTCGATGTCTGCCAGCAAGGCTTCAGCGGCAGAGGTTAATCTGGCCTCAGTGTAGCGCATGGCGGCGGCAGAATCGCCGTCCATCGAACCAAAGTTTCCTTGACCGTCGACAAGAGGCAGTAATAAGTTCCACGGCTGGGCCAAGCGCACCATGGCATCATAAATTGCCAGCTCACCGTGCGGATGATAAAGGCCAAGTACCTGACCGATAACTTTGGCGGACTTCTGATGTTTTGAGCCAGCGCCTAGACCCATTTGTTTCATGGTGTAAAGAATTCGTCGCTGAACCGGCTTCAAGCCATCTCTAACATCTGGCAGGGCGCGGGCAACAATTACACTCATTGCGTAATCTAGATAGCTGGCCGTCATCTCACCCTCTATTTGCTGCGGCAAAACCTTACCCCCCTTTGCCACCACTACCTCCTCTGTTTTTCGGAGACGACTTGGTTTTTCGGCCGTAATGGAATCTCCTGCCGCTTCAATAGTTGTTTCTTCCGCGGCATTTTCTGCCTTGGGCTCTTGTACTTCTTCTACTTCGTTGTCTATTAATTCATCTACCATTTTATGTATCCAAATTACGCACTGTGGCGGCTCTAGATTGAATAAAGCGTTTGCGTGGCACTACATCTTCGCCCATTAGGTCCGAGAAAAGCTGGTCGGCCTCATCTGCTTCCTCCACTTCTACCTGCAAAAGCACTCGGTTGGCCGGATTAAGAGTAGTCTCCCACAGCTGCTCGGCGTTCATCTCGCCTAAACCCTTATAACGCTGGATATTTAACCCCTGTAAAGGTCCCTTAGTCTCTTGGCGCATCTTTGCTAACACCTCATCCCGCTCCTTTTCATCATGCGCATAAGCTATCTTTCCCTTGTAATGCAAGCCAAACAAGGGCGGTTGGGCGATATATAAGTAGCCCCCCTCGATAATTTCGGGAAAATGCCGATAGAAAAATGTTAGCAATAAGGTTCTAATGTGCGAACCGTCAACATCAGCGTCAGTCATAATGACAATTTTGTGGTAACGCAATTTTTTAACATTTTTATCCTCGCCGATACCCATTCCTAGCGCTACGATCAGTGCTTTAATCTCTAAATTAGTAAGCATTCGATCCAGTCGAGCTCGTTCAACATTCAAAATTTTACCTCTTAAGGGCAAAATGGCTTGAAATCGGCGATCTCGACCCTGTTTACCGTTGCCGCCAGCCGATTCCCCCTCCACAATATATAACTCCGATCGGGCTGGATCACGCTCCGAACAGTCAGCTAGCTTGCCAGGTAGGGTCATTCCTTCCAGCGCGCCCTTACGGACAATTGCCTCTCGCGCCGCCTTAGCCGCCAGGCGGGCTTTGGCACTCAACGAAACCTTTTCCACAAGAGCACGGCCTTCGCTAGGATGCTCCTCCAGCCACTGTCCTAATCCTTGATTTACCACCGTTTCAACCTGTGAGCGCATGGTGGGAGTACCCAGCTTGGCTTTAGTTTGCCCCTCAAACTCCGGATTGGGCAATTTTACCGAAATGACTGCCGTCAAGCCCTCGCGAACATCTTCGCCAGAGATGGCGCTATCTTCCGGACGGCTAGCTAGCTTTTTGGCATAGTCGGAAATAACACGCGTGATGGCCGCCCTAAATCCGGTTAAATGCGTTCCACCTTCGACTGTATGAATATTGTTGGCAAAGCTAAATACATGTTCGTTGAAGTCGTCAACATAGGTTAGAGCAACCTCAATATTATTGTCGTCAAGTGCTTTGCTGATATAAATCGGCTGCGGCAAAATGTTCTTTTTGTGCCGCACCAAGTGCGCCACATAGGCGGCAATTCCACCTTCAAAATAAAAATTATACTCATTCGGCAGACTTTTATCCTCCGAGGGCAAATCCTCTTCTCTGCGCTTATCTACAACTTGGACTCTAATGCCTTTAGTTAGATAGGCCTGCTGTCGTACATGGTCTAAGACAGTCCGACGTGAGAAACTAATTTGTGGAAAAATCTCTTTATCGGGCAAAAAAGTAATTATCGTACCGTGTCTTTGGGTTGTGCCTACTTCTTTCACTGGAGCCAACGGCTTACCACGTGAGTATTCTTGACGATATGCTTTACCACCGAGATTAACTTCAGCAATTAATTTTTCGCTTAGAGCGTTTACTACCGATACGCCAACTCCATGCAGACCACCGGAGACTTTGTAGCCACCACCACCGAATTTTCCTCCCGCGTGTAATTTAGTTAAGACTGTTTCTAGTGCGGAAACTTTGGTAGTAGGGTGAATGTCGACCGGGATACCCCGCCCATCATCCTCCACCGATATCGAACCGTCTGCATTTAATAGCAGGACCAGTCGGCTGGCATACCCGGCCATCGCCTCATCAATGCCATTATCCAGCACTTCCCAGACTAGATGATGCAAGCCCTCCAGGCCCGTGCCACCGATATACATCCCCGGCCGTTTGCGAACCGGCTCCAAACCTTCTAGTACGGTAATTTGAGAAGCGGTATATTGCTCTGCCATCTCTTGAATAATACCCCTATTTAGGGCAAAAGGCAAAGCCGCCACCCTTGGGTGACGGCTCGGTACGATCAGGCGAGCTGGAGGTCTGGAAGATCGAGATTCAAACAGAACTCCAACATGCCGGCCGATTCTAACCCTCTCCTAGCCAGATCGACGGTAGTTGGGTCTTCGCTGTCAAGCGAAGCGGAGAGAAACTCCATCATCGCCTTCCAGTGATCCCAACCGTCATCGTAGACGGTGTCGATCTTTTCGGCGACCTGCCTGACGATCACGCGCAGCTTCGCGATCTGCTCGTCCGTCAGCACGGGACGGGGAAGTCGCCGCGCCAGTCGCCGAAGCAACTCCTCTCGCCTAGCCGGCGGAGCTGATCTGACTTGATTGCGACCTCTCTCCAAGGCCGCCTCGAGCTCGGTTGTGTCTGGCGACGGTGCGCTCCTTAAGAGCGCAAGCACCTCGTCTCCGTTCGACCAATCCATAGCTCTCCCTCCTGGTACGAATTAGTAAAATCTTAGCATATTTTCAACAAAAAGTCACCACCAGAATACACAAAAAGCCTGCTGGCAATCAGCAGGTTTTTTCTTTTATTCTTCGCGAGAATACTGCGGGCACAAGCCCGTGGAGCTTCATATCGTCATTTTTCTACCCAGGAAGAGGCTCAGCGCTTGTGAGCGCCTCACCTGGGAGGAAAGGTACGATAGACACCACTTCGTACACAGTCGGTTCATTTCGCTAATGTCGCGGGATTTTTCCATGCGCGAGGTTATGCCTACCCCTCTCGGTAGCGAACCGATAGAGCGGCAACACAGCAAACGAGAAAAATCCTAAGACTCGTTTACTGCCTCTCTAATTCCTAGCCCTGCTTTACCTGAAGCTGTCGGCAGTGCCGGCAACCACCGAAGAAGATCTTGCCACCCTTGCAGGCAGCGAGACCTTTCGGCTTAATCACCGTATTCGTCACGGCTTTGCCCTTGGCCACTTTATCATCCCCTTTCTTTCGGACTTGCGAGGAGTCTGTTGTGTCTCTGCTCGGGGGGATTCGAGAAAGATCTTGGATCTCTCCCGAACAGAGGAACTTGAATCACCTTTTGGGGTAATGGGGACGAATTCGGCTGGCGTTCGGACAGCGCCGTTCGTCAGGTGATTCTGGGGTGCGCTGGGACTGTCTAGCCCCCTTAACTCTTTCGGACGCGTCTCGGCATGCCGGACCGTTTCCTACTCAAGCGGCGTTACGCAACGCCGGATCGTTCTCGATCAGCGAGAGCGTGGAACGCTTTGCTTACTGCCCGGGCTGTAGATACTGGCGAACCAGTCTCTCCAGCGTCCGGTGTCCGCCGCATTCGCAAAGGATCTCTTCGCTTCCACTTAGCCCCTGTGCTCGAACGGTTGCCCGTTTCGAACCCAAGTTGCAGTCGCAGAAGACAAATGTCACCTTGCTAGCCGGCAGACGTGCAGCAAGCGCCACGGCGCCTTCACTTCCTCGGTCACCAACATAGACATACAGGTGATCAAGCTCGTCGAGATTGCTCTCGATCTGCTCGAAGGCCTGCTGTACTACGCCGGCGGCGATTCGTGCGGTTTCGTGAAGCGTGCCACTGCCCGCGCCCCAGACCTGACCACGGGGATGACTCGCCACAAAGACCTCTCGGTCCTCGTTGCGATGCCAGCCGTTGCCATATGCTTGGGGGCTCCCGACCGTGTTATAGGTCAGAACTCCGATTTTGGGCATAGCTTCTTTACCTTTCTTCGCCGCACCCTTCGCGTAAACCATACTAACTATCATTCTGCCCATTATCAGTTTGATAGTTTTCAGGCCGTATGTCGGGTGTAGCAAGTGCTCGGATATAGACGCTCCGGCGGGCGATTAAGCATCTCTGCTTAGGATCAGGCGCGTGAACAAAAAGTGCGCGCCGGAAATCCAAAAAGAGATGTATGTCACATATAAGTGACAAGGAACAGTCGGGTAGCCATACCAGCTACCATCAGTCGTCGTGCGCCGGTATCGCGTCTAGTTTTTCGAAAAAGAGAGGTCTTGCTGCGCGCGCAAGAGACGCTAGTAGATGACTAGTTACATCTACCAGCTTCCTCAATCTCCTATTCACGTCTGAATCGACCGTCGTCCAAGTAGAGGACCGACATCGCCTCAAGTAAGGCGGCCTCCTGCTCCAAGCGGCGGATTTCTGCGGCATACCGCGGATCATCGCGGTCAACCTCACCCATGATCTTACCGGCCGAGGTTTGGTAAACCAGAAATGGCACGCCCATCACCAACTCGATGGTAGGCATCAGTGCTTTCCTCCCGGGATGAGGGTGTGAGATTTACATCCCCACACCCGGAAAGAGAATGCGTTTTGCCGCCTTTTCTGCCCCCTATGCGTTCAGGGCGAATCACGGCTAACGACCCCGGCGGGCCGGTGAGTTATAGCCGGAGAAACTCAAACTCCCGATCTGCCTTGTCCACCAGATGAATGACCCTGACACGGTATGATTCATCTGCGTTGTGAACATAGATAGGCAGATCAGCTCGCGACTTGTCTTTGCGCACAATATGCGCACCGACAGTCACAAACTTCTTTGGGAAGTTTAGCACCCCCCTCTCCAGGACGAGCTTGTCGCCAAGCTCTCCGCTAACCCATGCTTCGGCAAAGTCCACGCCGTAGTGATCGGTGTACACTCGGACCTTTGAGTAAGGCCCTTCAGCCCACGGGTTAAGGGGCGCGTCGGCTTTTTCAGCACAACCGAAAAGGCCAAGACATGTTACCAGCACGGCCACGACCATCAGATTTCTCACGTTCTCCTCCTCCTTGCGTTTGCCCGCCGGCTTGATTTTGGGTGCTTTACCCAGTACCAAGGGCCTTGTTAGACAAGACCCCGGACAACTGGATAAGGTACGGTGCGTAAGTTAGGTTAGCTCTCACGCATGGTTTCAGCCGAGCAGTTTCCTGCTGGCGGGATTTCGTCGGCTCGCGCCGCTTATTAACCAACCTGTCGGGCGCTTCTTCCCAAACAGGCATCCCCCATTCGTCACACGCTTCCTCCCTTGCGGTCGGTTATCCCCCTGCGTATCGGGGTCCTGTGGCTCGGCGTTCCAGCACCGGCTCAGTTTTTACAAATCCTTGCAGCTTCTCTCCCGGTGCCTGAAGGTTCGCGATCTCCTTACGGAGCCCTCCAAGTCCGCAGACCCTCAGGAAACGCCGTGGCAGCGCCCCATTGGGATCCATCAGAAGATTTCTCTCCCAATGTAGACGCTTGGCTACAAGGCGACTCTCATTTTTTGCTCCACTAGCTCTGGAGCACCCCCCGTGAGGAGGGTAGCTCTCATCCTTTGATGAGTTCACTACGCGGTGATGAGAGTTCCCCGAGATAGCACCCGAGGACCGCGTGAAGACTTCCCCTGCTGCCGGCAGAGGAAGTCAATGACTCCCTTTACTCGCCGGCGAGCGAGTTGGGCGTGCTTTCGCTAGCGAGCTTGGCGGTTAACCTTGCCCCCTGCTAGCTACTCACCGTGACCTATGCGCCATCTTGACCGAAGCCAAAATGGCGGAGCGCCCCGTGACACGGACGCCCTTTCCCTCCGTTTCACCCCCGCCAAACAGCGAAGGATCCTCATTGGTTATCTTTACTCGCCCTTCCGAAGAAGTTTGAGTGGGCCGTGCCAAACGGCGCTGGGGGAGAGCTGGAAATCCCCCTCACATAATCGGCATATATACCGCCTATGTCTGAGGGATTTCCGCCATTGCTCTACCCGGGACGAAGGGCGAAGACAGATCGTTATCCGCGCCCGGGCAGACCATACTTCCTCCTTTCCCGCTAGCGTCGCCGCTTGCGGAGGTAATCCTTCATCGGGGGCTGACAAGCAACCTCCAAGAAGGAACGACCGGAACGGTCTGCGTGCTTCCTGGCGATTCCGGAGATCGCCCGCTGCTGAGACTCTGGCAAACCAAGGAAATCAGCCCGCGCCCTCGCTGGGAGGGAGTTGGCATAATGTTCTACTGACGACATTTCCGCCTCCTTTGAATTTCTGCCAAAAACAACTGATTTTTCTCAACTGCATTTTGATAGAAATTTGGAGGGCAGCCACAGCCAGTTTCCTGAACTGTGGCCACCGTCGTTAGGTTGTACGATTGGAGTTGCCAACCGCTTGCTACGTACCGTATCGGAGGGGTTTTGTCCACATCGGTGGACGCATGATCTTCGGTTCCCTAGCGCCCCGATCGGATTCATAGCTTCCCTTCCCGAAAAAAGAGAATTTCGGCGACACCCCGGGATTATTCGCCGGAGTGTTCGTTCGCCTCGGCGCTTCTTTTTGCCTAATCCGGCAATAATAGTAGGTCTCAGGCAAAACTCAAGCGAATACTCGCCTTTTTCAACTCCCCAACCGTCTCCTTTCGGTGGGGAGCTTAAAAAGGAGAGTAATTGTTAAGTACCGAGCCGCTGTGGGCGCTACTTATGTAAGTGGTGCCAGTTTATGTCCGACAAGCGTCTAGGAGGCGATTCGCGAAGCTACTTTATCCACTTTGGGGCCCTTGCGAGCGAGCGGCGAATTGTTGACCCTCTTTCGGCGTCAAGCCAGACTGACATCAACTTTTTAAGCGTGCACAGATACTGTAGCAGTTTTTTACATCTTTGTCAATACCCTTTGACAATATGATTGTAATAAATTCAACGAACGTAGCAACTGCCTCTGTTAATCCGTTAATGTTACATCACTATATAACTTTCCTCAATTATGTTAGTAAGTTTTGCACAATATATTGACGGTACTTTTTAACAAAGTGTTACGCCAATATTAGTTGACAATTTTAACGATATCTGCTAGTATATATTTATCCTGCGCTTTGTTCGGCAGGAACTCTGAAACAAGGAGGAGAGCCTTGAATGGTTGCGGATCTGGCGGAGTGCCGAGAGACATATCTGCCAAAGCTCCCCGCTACCCCGGGGCTCACCCCCCGGGACTGTCAAGAGCTGGCCATCGACCCTATGTGGTCAAGCCAGCAGGACATTCTTATCGGGAGGTGAGCCATGAACGGGTAGACGGCAGGGGGCGACGTAAGCCCCCCGCAACCCTTCAGCTCACAACATGAGCAATTAACCTGATCAGCGGCGGCATCAAATAGATGCCGCCGCAAACTTATTGTTTCTTTCTTTCCATATCGTGGCGTTTTGCCGATTCCCAAGCTAACTCGTAAACGAACTTCAGATCTCTCGCGATTTCTTTACTCTGTATTAGTACGCCATATGGACGACATGGGTCAAAGTAAAAGAGCTTTATCCCCCAATCAGGATTTATTATTATCGTAGAGTTGATAGGCAGTTCCTCGCGCGACATATATATACCTTCTCTAAGCTCATTTGAATTCACCTCATCTGAGAGGGGGGAGGAATTGACATATATTGACCGTGCCCGAATTCCTCTGCGAACTCTTTCCCTAATCGATTCTCCTCTTCTACTTGAAAACATTTTTTCTATAAGATCAATTGGAATCACCCCAAGATTTTCCGATCCTTTTGGCATTTTATCAAAGTCGTACTTATCTAAAGCTACCAATCCATCCGCGCCCTCAAAAAAGCGAACTATTGGTTTGTCTTGTTTGGCGTTATAGATCGCCTGCAGCTGTGTCATAGTTTCCTCCAGCTCGCGGTGGCGCTCCTCGATCTCCCTCTTCTCGGATTCCAGAATATTTACCAGCTCACGGGGGTTCTCGGCAATGAAGTGGGTCTTTTTTCCTTCCTCTAATTGGCTTGCCAGCCCTAACTTCATCAGCTTTTCCAAAATTACATAGGTAGTCGCTCGATTTATTTTGGCCTTATGAGCGATGTTTTGTACCGTTTCCTTGCTCAATTCCAGCAGTGCCAGATAAACTTTTGCCTCCTTGTCGGACAAACCCAATTTTATTAGTAACTGTTCCATAGTTAATCTCCTTTGATGTTAACTCTTCAAACTAAAGATCGCACACACATAAGAAAATACAAGTCCGCCTTGTTTTAAGCAACCTCTTGTTGAACTATACTGACAAATTTTTTCTTAAAAACTTCTTTGTCAAATGTAAGAGCGTGGGCGCGTATTTTCTCCGGATCGTAACGGGCTGGGTTAAAGTCCTTTATCGCCTTAGTTAGTGATTCTGCGGTCTGCCGGGAGAAGAACTCACCCGTGACACCGGCTACTACGCTCTCTAGCGCTCCACCTTCGCCAAAAGCCAGTACTGGTCGTCCGGATGCCATTGCTTCCAAGGGGGTAATGCCCGCGTCTTCATTCGGCGGGAAAATAAACGCCACCGCCTTGCTATACAAATCTGCCAGCTCCTCGTCACTTACTCGTCCAACAAACTCCACTGTTGGGCCAGCCAGCTGCTTTAACTCGCTAAGTCGTGTACCTCCACCGGCTACTTTCAACTTTAGCCCTAGCTTTGTAGCTGCCAACACAGCTAGATCGGTTCTTTTGTACGGCTCATTGCGCGCCACTACTAACCAATAGTCCCCCACTCCTTTTTTGCTTGGTTGGAAGCGATGGCAGTCCACGGGCGGGAACAGAACATGTTCTGGTTTACGATGATAGTATTTTTCCGTGCGACTGCATATATTTTGAGAATTAGCCACAATAACATCCGGCCGCCTTGCTGCTCTGAGGTCCCATATCTGCAGAGATTTAATCAAAATAGGTAGAAAAGGGCGAAGAAGGCCGGGAACGGGCGCTTCGCGCAAATATTGCTCCCGATCACTCCAGAGATATCTGGTGGGTGTGTGCAGGTAGCAAATATGCTTGGTGGGCATCTTGGTAATTGCGCCTTTAGCAAAAGCCGAGCTGTCAGAGATAACTAGATCGAACTGTGAGAGATCGAAGGACTCAATCGCTTTGGGCATAAACGGCAAATACCACTTGAAGCTCTCGGGCATCCCCGGCCAATTCTGTAAGAAGCTTGCCCTGATCTCAACATCAGGCAGATAGCTTTCGGTTAGTTTTCTGTCGGATGCAATCAAATACACCGGGGCTTCAGACCAGATCTCATGAAAAACCTGCAGAACACGCTCTCCTCCGCCGTACTGATTAAAAAAGTCATGAACTAGAGCAACTTTCATTATAGAGATGGCTTCTTACCCCCGGAGAGAAGTTGGCGCCCAAACATCAGCAGCGTCGCAAAAATTATCCGTAGATCAAACCAAATAGACCAGTTTTCAATATAATATAGGTCGTATTTTATCCGCTCGGAAATGGAGGTGTCGCCACGCAATCCATTAACCTGCGCCCAACCAGTTAGGCCGGTTTTGACATAATGTCGGCGTAGATACTCCGGAATCTCATGAGAAAATTTTTCCACATATTTCGGTTGCTCGGGGCGTGGCCCTACCAAGCTCATTTTACCTAAAAAGATATCCCAAAGTTGGGGCAGCTCATCAATATAAGTGCGTCGCATAAAATGCCCTAAAGGAGTAATACGGGAATCGGTTGACTCGTCACCTGACCAGTCATGCTTAGTTTTTCGCTCGTCTTCAAGGTACATACTGCGAAACTTATGCACGAAGAACAACGAGCCGTCTTGTCCAACTCGCGGCTGACGATAAATCGCCGAACCGCGTGAACTTAGCGGTACTAAAATCAGAAACAACAAATAAATAGGCGATAACAAGATAATCGCCGGTGCACACAGTAACAAGTCAAGAGCTCGTTTATAGACTCTCCCCCAAGTTTCCAATGGGCTTCGTAAGAAATACATCACTGGTACGCCGCCAAGAGTTCCGGCATCAACATTAGTCGAGCGAACAGAAAAGATGCTAGGAACAAGGCCAAAGCTAATCTGATGATTCTCGCACCAATCGATCATCTCCAATAATTTCTTCTCTCCCAAATCTGGATCGGCCACCAGAATTTGTGCCAATGGTGTTTCACTGTGCAACTTCTTGAGTTGATTTAAATGATCGCTTCGAATAATACCGACTAGTCGCAAACCATTGGTTCGAGAATGAGAAAGCTCGTTTATCAAGGAAGCACCGTTTTTTGACAATAAAGCCAAATTGCAAACACCCAGGCCACATAGATAACAAACACGCAAAATTACAGTTAAAGCTAGTCGGCCAACGCCTAGAAATAACGATGAAAACAACAAACCATATAAAATAATCAAACGGGGGAAGGCCTGGGCTTCTGGGCTTTTCCACAAATATAGCCCAACAATTGCCAATCCCCAGCCAGAAAACAAGCCGATAAGCGCTCTACTGAAGGCATTCCAACCACTCGGAAGGGTCCGTAGGTTGTAAAGCCCTTGATTGGCAAAGATGATCAGCCAAACAGGTAGAGAATAAGCCACCAAACGCCAGTAAGTGACTATTGGCCAATAGTAAAGATCTGTCCCTTCCGCACGCAGGAAATAGGCAAAAATCAGCCCTAATGTTACTGCCGTAAGATCGACAAGTGCCGCTAGAATTAAATAGTAAAAATTGAATTTTCTAAGCATTTAACCCTCTGAATTATATCTCTATTGAAAGAGGATTGCCAGTCTTGAACAGATAACCCCACCTTAGGTGAGGTTATCTATTGCCTTAAGGCAGTAAATATACGGGTTAACCTTTTTTGAGCATCGGCAAGCCGGTACGCTCGTTTTCCATTACCGAGTAACCAGCAGGTACGCTATTAAGTGCACCATCGCGCACATCGAGTGCGAAGAAATAGATCGTCTGTGAGCGACCGCCGCGCAAAGTTACATTCCGGCTGTGCAGATAATATGTCTTACCGGACTTTTTTGAAACTACACTATATGCCATTTGTCCCACCTCCTCCCCAATTTCATAATTTACACTTACAACTTACTACTATCTTATTGATAGAAGTCATCAGGGAAGTTGTCAAGCCCCGTGAAGCAAAGGCAAAATCAAAAATCATAAGCTAGAAATCATAGCCACAGGTTAAGAATCAAAACTATGTCAGCCAAGTCTAATCTAAAGATAGTAAATAGTAATTATCAACTTTGACTTTTGATTTGAGTTTATGATTTATGAAACATAATTTTTGATTTATGCAAAGGACAGTCCTTTAGTAGCAGGGATGCAATATGAAAGCGGCCTCCCGAAGGAGGCCGCTAAGATCAAGGGTCAAAGAAGAGTCAAGGGTTAAAGGTTAAGGCTTTCCTCTCACCCCGACACGAGCGGACCGGCTGTCAACCGAATTGTCGGGATCGTACCCGTCCACCCCGGCCCGCCGATGGCCGTGACCACGATACCAGTAGACAGACGACACAATGCCCTTGGTACGGTGGTAGGCGCCCAACAGCTCGTCACAGTCACCACCCTTCCAGTCTCCCGTTACGATATCGCTCACGTCCAGCCGGCTGATGGCGCGAGCCAACCCCGCCTC
>Ga0172369_10005586_pt1 | contig 15393 bp, 14 predicted proteins | sample LakKiv25m_FD_114539 | JGI IMG/M metagenome (GOLD analysis project Ga0172369, IMG submission 114539) | Freshwater microbial communities from Kabuno Bay, South-Kivu, Congo - kab_022012_11.25m | ecosystem: Environmental > Aquatic > Freshwater > Lake | place: Democratic Republic of the Congo...
AGGATTTGAAAATCCTATACTAAAGGAATGAATCTCAGCAGTATGATGTTTGCGCATAAAATAAGCTATTAGTGAACTATCAATTCCACCGCTAAGTTGAATACCAACGGGCACATCAGCTATAAGCCTTTTGGAAACAGTATTATCTAATTTTTTTTCAAGTTGTTTTAAATAGTCGGTTTCATCAGTCTCTGAATACGACTTATTTATATTATTAATTATATCATAATATTTAATTTTTGTTATTGCTCCGTCTTTAAGTCTTATGTATGAACCAGCAGAAAGCTTATAAATTTTATCATAAATTGTAATGCCAGATGTATTCCCGCGATAATAAAGCCAATCCATAATGCCATTCTTTGAAAAACATTTAAGCTTATCATCGAACTCAAAAAGTGATTTAATTTCCGAGGAAAAAATTATCTGGTTTTTATATTGAGAATAAAATAAAGGCTTCTTTCCAAATTTATCCCTGACAGCATAAAGTTCTTGATTCATTTTATCATAAAGTAGAAACGCATACATACCATCAATTTTTGTAAGCAGTTTCTCTAATCCCCATTTTTTATAACCATAAATAATAACTTCTGAATCAGATTTGCTTTTAAACTCGTAATCTTTTTGTAATTCATCTTTCAATTTCTTAAAATTATATATCTCTCCGTTCATTGAAAGAATGATTTCAGCTTTGTTATCTGTTAAAGGTTGCCTTCCTTTTTCAGAGAGGTCAATTATGCTTAATCTTTTGTGCCCAAGATATACCAGGGCATCATACCATTCGCCTGCCTGATCAGGGCCTCTATGTGATAGAAGATTTAAGGATTTTTGTGCTTTAATTAGTTGAGAAGCGTTGAAATTATATATACCAAAAATACCACACATATTAAAAAATCAAACTAAGTTTTTTATTTCTTTTTGCCCAGTTGAGGGCTGAAAAATAACCTTTGAGTATTGCCAAGGTATAGTTAAATTTTAATTTAATCGCGCTCTTGATTATGGGTTTAACTATAATGCTTCGTATATACCATTTATGATATTTTTTTATGAATTCTTTATCTCTATGCATAATAACAATAATAAGGGTATTCCTTACATCGTAATATGTTTTGAATGGTGAAGATTTTCCAATAGTCATACTTTCTTTATGCCATATCTTAGCGCTAGGGGTATAAAATATTTTAAAACCAATTTTCTTTGCTCGTATCTGCCAGTCCATTTGCTCACCCTGAAATTTAAATTCGGTATTATAACCACCAACTGCATTATATAAATTATTTGTCACAAGCATAAAAATATCATCACTTAATTCAAGTTCCTCGATTGTATCAAACTGCCCAACATCTTTTTGCTTCTGCCCTTTGTGGCCTTTAACCCACATTATGGGGTCTGTGTTATAGCCCACAGTCTGCAAAGTATCCGGCATATCATAGTAATATACCTTTCCTGTTACAAATCCTATCATTGGATCTGTTTCTGCAACTTTAACTAATTCTGAAATAACTTTAGAGTCTGCTTTTACATCGTTATTTGTTATAAGAACATAATCGGCATTTTTTTTATTGAAGGCATAATCCAATCCAAAATTAAAACCGCCTGAATAGCCAAGATTATTTTCCGTCCTTAATACAAATACATCAGGATAATTTTTTGCAACCCATTCTTTTGTTCCATCAGTAGAACCATTATCTATTACAACTATTTCAAAATTAGGATAATCATTAGCAAGGTAAGAAGAGATGCTATCTTCTAAAAGGTGTTTACCATTATAGGATAAAATTAAAACTATTACAAAGGGTTTATGATTATTAATCAATTCAAAACCCCTTTATAAATTTCTAAAAATTTCTTTGCCACATTGTTCCAATCGTAATGTTTTTTAACTGTTGCAATATCCAAAGTGTATATTGACTTACCATTTAAAAATTCAATAAGTCTTTGTTTCCAAATTTTATATTCTTTTGTCCCAACAATAATCCCTGCATTGTTTTCTTTAAGAAGTTCTGCAGTATTACCAACATTCGTGCAAAATATAGCTAAACCACAAGCCATTGCTTCCATAATACTTACAGGTCCAGCCTCACTTTTCGAAACGTGAATAAATAAGTCGGCCGCATTGTAATATTCAACAAGTTCATCACTCGTTTTGTATCCTTCAAATCTAATCTTGTTTTGGTTCAATAGCTTTTTTGCTTTTTCATTTAAATACTTTTCATATTCGCTTGTACCATGCCCAACAACTAAGAAAATAAAATCTTCATTTAACTCATTTAAAATTTCAATTATTTTATCAACTTGCTTAAGATCATACAGTCTGGAGACAGTCAATAATACTTTTCTATCACCTGCTAAGTTTAATTTTTTTCTGCATTCTTTCTTATCAATAGTTCTGAATTTACCGCTATCTATACCCATTGTTAGTTTAGTAAGCGTACCATTATAGTAATTACTTAGAGTTGTCTTATTATTTTCACTTGGATAAGTAATATGATCAACAAATTTAAAATATTGTTTTGCTAAAAAATGCTGTTTCAAATAATAAATTTTCTTTAACGGATTCCTTTGCATTCTAAATAGAGCATTATAGGGTAAATTGACTTCACCGTGAAATGTTAATACAAATCTATGACGACAGTAAGTATCAATTATATTTTTATTTAATCCAATAAAATGTGGATAGCCTAAATGAAAAATGAACTTATCTTTAGAACTTTCTTGTGGAAGGGCAATCAACATTTCAGGAGAAGTAATTTCTTTGCTAGTTGTTTCAACTGCAGGAAAAATCCTATGAGTGTAGCCATTCTCAAAAGTATGGCTGTATATTTTTTTTGCCCTCAAATCCGGTCTCCATACTTCATGCTCGAACTCATCACTAATTTTTAAACATTCATTAGCAATTTGATCAGCCCAGTCATAACCCCAAATACCAACCCAGCTTCCATCTGGTGTATCCCAGTTCCATTTTGGTCTTGGTTTGTCCCCATATTCCTCATAAGCAGGTGGGTGGTTAATTATATGAATTATTTTATAGATAGATTTCCTCATAAATTTTTACAGGTTTTTCCATTATAGCAGTGTTGCTATACAGAGATTTCTATAAATTCTATAAAAAAATTAGAATTATTTATCAAAATTATATTTGATTGCAAGGTAGATTGAAGTATGATATCTTATTAAATTTAATTCAATTATAAAATATTTTCTAAATTTATTTTTTAAACTTTAATTTAGCTATTAAAAATTTCTTTTCCTGTGTACGTAGTAAAAAATATGTTGAGAATGTGAGTAGCACTGATAATAAATAATTATAATAATTGTTGAATGTGAAAACGTAAATAATAATCACACCGCCTATTGAATAAATTATCAAGAATATATTATCTCTATAAAATCTAAACTTTATTGTTCTATAATAGAAGTAATACAATGCTATACTTAAAATAAACGGTGTTAATATATACCTAATTGCTAATGCCCATAAACCAATAAGCGGCGTAAGTATTAATATTATTAATAAGCTTAAAGTATTATGACCTAGGCCAAACGGTATATATTTTTTTATCCTACCAGTTGGCATAAATATTATTGTGAATATATATACCCAAGTGCCGAATAATATTCCAATAAAGTGAAGAGGCAAAAATTCAGCGGCGCCTATAAATTGGTTTGAATAAAAAAGTGGAATAATCAAGTTTCTGAAAGAAATAGCAAGAAAAATAACTGGGATAGTTGCAAATGTAAGAACTCGAAATGCATCATTAGTAATATTTACTACTTCTTCATCTGATTTTGATTCACTAAACCGCGGTCCCAAATATCCAAATATTGATGGATATATAAAACCAGTAAATAAACCTGCCCAGGCTAAGATTGGATTATATAAGCCCAGTGACTCAATCCCAATTTTATTAACTACAAAAGCCCTCGCAAAGGTTTCACAGAATATCTCATAATATGACAAAACCAGACCAATACCACCGATTGTAATTAATTCTTTAGCAAACTCTTTTGAAAAAGATACTGTAAAAAAATGACTAATCTTCAAATCATTTTCTCTTACTACTTTTTTAAATGCAAATAAAGTTAATATCATCACAGATATCATCACACTTAAACTTATGTTGATAACCGCTCCAAGTAAGTTTAAGTTAAGAATTAAAAATATGTAACTGAGAAAAATCAATATGCTTGATAAAATTTCAGCAATAACAATTATCTTTATTTTCTTAAAAGCATACAATAATGAGCTTGGAATAGACCGATAGATAATAAGTGGAAAAAAAATAAAAGTTATTATAAAGTAATTTTTATAGTTTATATTTCCCAAAAATAAAATTGTCAACTCATCTAAAAAAAAAATACCTATTATAAAGAAAGAGACAGCTAATGGCAGGATTAAAATAATATATGTTTTTAATGCCTGTATTAATTTTAATTTATTTGCATCCTCTTTATGTGCAGATATTATTTTTATTAATCCAGATTCCATCCCAAAAGTTGAAGCAGTGGCTATTTTGTTTAGTGAATCTTGAAGTTGTGAAGTTATACCTACCCCTATTGTACCCAAATAAACAGCGTTAAGTTTTGCCCTTATAATCCCAATTATAAAAGAAAATATTTTAGAACTAATTAAGAAGCCTGTGTTCTTTAAAATGTTCTTAATTTCCATGGCCATTCAAATATCTAATCACCGAAATAATAATCAATTTGAGTGCTAATATTTTCAATCCTAAATATTTACTTTTAATAATTTTCATTATTAATAGTTTTTGCAAGTAAATAAAATCATTTTTAACCAATTTTATTTCCTTGTTTTTCAATGCTTGATCAATGCCTAACATAATCGAATATTCCCAGGTCTTATGTCCTACTATAGTATTTGGATCTGATGAAATATTCCCGCTATGGCGTCTATAAACTGCCATAGTTTCCTTTAAGAATTTAACCTTTGACTGAGACGAAATTAGTAGCCATAAAAATACGTCCTGGATATAAATATCTTTATTATTTGATATTCCTGATAACCAATGATTTAATAAGGCACTTCTGAAACAGGAAGTCGCAGTATAAATAAAATTACCATGTCTTAATAAATTAAAAAAAGTATTTTCTTCATAAATCTTTTTTACTTTAAATAGTTCTTGTACATTATTTGAAAGTTTATTTGAAAATTCATCAATCAAGTATAAATCAGCATATATTAATCCATAATCCGGATTTGCCTCTAAAAAATCCACTTGCTTTTGGAGTTTGTATGGGTCTGTCCAGTAGTCGTCACCTTCCAGCAACGCAATGTATTTGCCTGTGCAAGCTCTAAGTGTATCAATTTGATTTTGCATTGCCCCAACATTCTTTTCTTGCAGCAGCAATTTAATCTTTTCAGGATATTTGGCTTTATATTCTAAAACAATTTCTCTTGTTCTGTCTGTTGAGCAATCTTCACCAATAACAATTTCAAATTCAAAATTTGTTTGTTGCATTAACACACTACCTATTGCCTGCGCAATATACTTCTCATGGTTATAGGTCATCATAAAGACTGAAACTAAAAAATCTTTATTTCCCATTTCCAATACTCATTTTAATCTTTTCATTAACACATTTGTCGATTATAAATCCACAGCTTAGATATGATTTCATTGCTGTGATATTTTTTTTATTTACAAAAAGATAAATTTCACTTAACAATAATTTTTGAAAACCAATTTTTATCATTTCAGCTGTTGCTTTAGTGCCAATTCCTTGGCCCCAATATTTTGTTTCTCCAATGAAAATGTGAAATTCTGCTTTCTTGTATTTAATTTTTGTTAATTGAACATTGCCTATATATTCATTCGTTTTATCTATACAGATCGCAAATCTGATTTCATCTTTTCTCCTTAATACTTTATTAATCCACTCAGTTTCAATTTCAGTAGTTATCAATCTATTGGGTTTACTCCCGGTTAATTCCCAAAGTGCTGGATTATTTCTCCATTTATAAGAGGTTAGAGCATCCTCAACTTTTAATGGTCTTAAGAATATATCCATGTTACCTAATATATTTTAATAGTGTTCGAATGTCATCTATATTATATCTCTGATCAATTGGTAATGGAATAAGATTTTCAGTCAAATAATTTTCCCAGCTATCTTCTTTAGTCCATTCAAGAACATTTGGCCAATAAGTTGCGACGAATATTTTATTCTTAATTAATTTTAAACGAAGCTTATCATTACTTTTCTTTAAGAATGGATATGCCATTGGCGCATTTATTTTTTCATTATTAATTATTGGAGAAAGTTCATTTATTTTTTTTAATTGATTGTGAATAAAATTAAAATTTTCATTCCTTCTTTTTCGAATCTCTTCAAAGTTTATATTTCGCATAAGCCTGTTAGTAAACATCGACATTCTTTTTAATGGCAGGCTGTTCAATTTGGCATCATTCAATTTAAATTTGTTATAACCACTCTTAGCTCCATCCTGCAGTCGCTTGGTAAGATGATCAATCCTATTTAACGAATTATCTTGTCCAAATTTTATTTTATTTTTATCAGTGGTATAAGCAAAGCCACCATCGGGCAATCCAAAAAATTTTCTTGGTGAATAAAATGATCCAATCGATCTTAGTGGTTTGCTGTAAAATGCTTGTGAATTATCTATTATAACATTTTTAAACTTCTTTTTTATAAAGTTTAAACTGTGATTCATTATGCCAAAATAATTTACATAAATAAGCAAGTCATTTGCAGCAAATGATTTTATATCCGGTATCAAATTTTCAGTTAAACTGTAAAACTCAAATTTATAATTTATTTTTTTTATTGGTTGTAGTATCACATCACAGGTATAATAGGGTACCCAAGTCTTATCATATTCCTGATTAACGCGGAGAATATACTGTAATGCATTTCTACCACTGTTAACAGCTACCGCACTATCATGGAAAACAGATTCAAAATCATTTAATTCTAATTCGAAATAACCACCGATTTCCTTCATTCTAATAACTCATATTCATTTAACATTTCAATGATTTTCTCTTTTGAATTAAACATCATAACATCAATAATCGAAAGATATTTGACAAATTCAAAATCAAATTGTTTGTATTTTAGGTCAGCGGTTCTTAAAAAAAAAAGATCTATCGCTTCTTTTTTAAAATTGTCTTTTTTGTATAATTCAAGACCACCAATAGGATTAATATAAACATCAGCACGTCTTGCCTTACAAATACTAATAACTTTTTGCTCTCCTTTTAACTCGCTTATAATTGGAATGCTTGAAGAAATGACCAAAGGGGTTTTGATACTAAGTGCATTTTTTATTTTTTCGATTGAGTTATTAATGAATTCAAACAAATTTATTGTTGGATAATTGAGGCAATCATTAACAATTTCAATTACATATTTAAAAAATGGGGCAACTCTGTATGCCTCAGTTATTTTATTCAATAATTTAGTTTTTTCTTTATTCCAGTTATCTGCAAGATATCTTTCTTTTATTTTTAGATAATCTGAGTCATTTTTCAGTGGTATGGTAATGAATACATCTTTCCCATTCAGTAAAATTCTGTTTCTGTTAATCCATCCACTCTTGGTGTATTCAACATTATCATAGATTACCATTTCATCAACAGCATTCATCAATTGAAAGTATCCAATGTATGGCAAGAAATAAGGCTGCATTATTGCAAGTTTCATTTTTTTTGCAAAACCTTAATTAATTCGCAGATGTTGATGATATTTTCTTTTTCTAAATCACCATAAATCGGTAAACACAAAACCCGTTCACCAATATTATTTGCAACAGGTAAATTTTCTTTTGCTGCACTTGGCAAGCCCCGGTACGTAGGCATTTCGCTAATAAGGGGATAAAAGTATCTGCGTGCATAAATATTATTATTTCTCAATTCATCATAAACCTTTTCTCTGCTTCTCCCAAATTCCTCTTCATCAATCAAAACGGGGAAGTATGCATAATTGTATTCATAATCTTCAAACTTATCAAAAACTTTAATTCCTTTTACACCATTAAGCATTTCAAAATATATTTCCGCTGCTTTTTTTCTGTTTGCAATTTCCTCCTCAACAATTTCAAGACTAAGCAAACCAATTACACTTTGGAATTCATTCATCTTTCCATTTATACCTGGTGCAATTACTGTTAGCTCATCGGCAAAACCAAAATTTTTAAGATAGTCAATCCTTTTTTTAAGCTTTTCATCTTTAGAAATTATTGCACCGCCTTCAAAGGTTGTAAACAATTTCGTCCCGTGAAAACTAAGTACGGACGTATCACCTGCAAGAAACAAATTATTTTCATTCATCTTTATGCCAAAAGCGTGTGCAGCATCGTAAATAACTTTCAATCCGTATTTGTCTGCAATAGTTTGTATCTTTTCTGTGTTGCAGGGGTGCCCGTAAACATGAACCGGCATAATCGCAGTAGTTTTTGGAGTAATAAGAGCTTCAATTTTACCCGGATCAATATTCAATGTTGATTCTTCAATATCACAGAAAACCGGGGTTATCCAATTCCATTTTAATGCGTGTGTTGTTGCAATAAAGCTAAAGGGTGTGGTAATAACTTCGCCTGTAATGCGTAATGCCTGCAAACCAACAACTAAAGCGATAGTTGCATTTGTAAAAAGATTAATATGCTCCACTTCAAGATATTTAGCTAACTCTATTTCAAATTTCTGATGAAAAGGTCCGTTGTTGGTGAGTATCTTGTTTTTCCAAATTTCTTCAAGGTAGGGCTGTAGTTTTTCCATCGGGGGAAGATTTGGGCGCGTTACATAAATAGGCGTATTTTTATTTTTCATTTCATTAATTATTTTGCCTTAATTGAGGCGTATTTCTAAAAAATGTAATACAGTGGTTTATCATGATGAAAGCAGAAGACAACAATAAAATTCTATTGCCACCTAAATCATACCCAATAGTTTGTGTACCAGTATTAATAACTAGCAACATTAATAAAGGTATAATACTTATTTTTTGAAAAGAAGAGTTGGAGTTTCTATAATTATTAGTTTTTCGCAATGGGAAAATTAATAAACTTAAAACTAATATTGTTATAACTATACTACCAAGTACACCTGTATTCAAGAGGATATTATGATATCCAACATGTCCATCTGCATAATCAAAATAATGATCACTGAAACCTGCGCCCAGAATAATACTACTTGATTCAAATCCTCTTATAACTCTGGGCGCACGTGTATCCAATCTTTGCAAAGTTCCACCCGCAGTTATATCTCCTTGTGCAAGTGCTTTAACTGTTGTTAACCTATCCCACGAGGTAAATACCTGTTTTTCCAGGGTAGGTGAAAAACTAACCAAAAGAACTCCCAGTATAAAAATCATAATTGCAAATCTGAAAAATTCTTTTGCTTTTCTGCTGGTAAGAGCAAAGAAAACTAAATATCCCAAAATAAATGCAAGTACCCATGATCTTGTTCCGGTAAGAAGTATTCCAAGAAAACTTACAACATTTACCATAAGTAAATAATTTTTACTGAAATTATGTTTTTGATAGCTTAAGAGAAACAAGGTGCCTGTAAAACAAACAAAGAGTACATGTGACAGCTCAATTGGTCGTAGCCAGCCACCCAAAGCAGCCTTTACATCAAGGATACCTTGAACACTTGAAACATCGGGTTTAAATAAGGCTACTAACTGCTGGCCTGCAATTAAAGAATAAAGCTGCAACGCCACTGCTATGAATACAAAAGGAAAGAGCACGCCCAGAAAGTTAAAAAGTTTTTCTTCAGAATTTATTATCCTGTATAAAGAATAAAAAAGAGATAAGTCTAATATCCTTTTGAAAATAATTTTAAGGTTTGTGTATGAAACACTCATAGCAAATGAAATTAAAATCAAAACAAGAAACAATATAATAATTGCAGCAAGTTGTCCTTTGAAATAATTTTTTGGTCTATCACTTCTTTTATATTTCTTTAATACTTTAATAAAAATCAGTGTATAAAATAACTCTGTTATTGAAAATGAAACGCCTTTAGCTAAATTGTATAAAGGTAAACCGTATTCATCAATTAATGTTCCTCCAGAAAATAACCCGCCCGGTATATCTGTTACAACAAAAAAGAATGCCAACCAGAAGTAATCCTTTTTAGAATACCATACTGCCGGTAATAATACCAGGTACAGTATATGCTTTATTGGTGCAGGTATATAGTATAATACAAATGCTGCAGCTAGTATTAAAAGAATAAACTGAAAAAATTCTTTTCGTATTTCACTTTTAACAATTTTCAAAATATTTTTTTCTAATTTCTAGCTTTCTATCCCTTAGGGATAATTTCTAATTTTTATTTCTTAACCTGTCCGCCGAGGCGAATTCTCAATTCTCACTACTCAAATCTAAATACTAAATCTTTATGTCCTTTATCTTCGTTGCAGGTACGCCGCCAACCATAGTGTATGGGGCTACGTCTTTGGTTACAGCAGAATTTGGTGCTACAACTGAATTATGCCCGATAGTAACGCCCGGATAAATTGTACAATTGCCACCTATATAAACGTTATCTTCTATAACAATAGGTTTAGTCGGTCTAAAAGTCTCACTCTTTTGATTTAGAGGGACACTATTTAAGCACATCGGTGCGCTTGTGTGTGTCCAAAGCCCGGTAGAAGGTCCGGCAATATGAACGAAATTTCCAATTGTAATATTGTTGCTCCAGTCCAGAATATTATAAACACCTATATAACTATTTTGCCCTATTTTCACTTTTCCATTTCCATAACCTGTGCAGATGACTTTTCCTTCTATTGAGGAAAAATCATCGATCTCAATATTTTCAATAAAAGTATCTTTACCAATTGAAACATAGTTACCTAATTTTGCTGATCGTCCAAATACAACTTCATCGCTTATTTCGCAGTTTAAGCCAATTATCAAATCTTTAGAGTATATAATTTTTCTTCCAAGTCTATTTTTTGGTGTAAATTTTATTCTTAAATAATTTTGCCAAAAAAATGATTTAAGAAAGCTTGGTATTATTTTTTTAATTAATGAATACATTCTGAATCTTATTTATAACTCTAAAAAGTAAAGTCTTTTTTACTATCAAATAGAAAGGTACTATATTTTTTGAAAAACTAAGTTTTATTCGGGCCAATTGTGGTAATTTTAGTTCATCTAAACCACATAAATCTAAATATTTACTTCCATATTTCTTCGCCCATATTATTGATTCCCACCACAAGTATTCATTTTGATATAAATTGTTGGATATATCAGTTTGCCTTCCTGCAATCCAAGCGATAGTATAATTATTATTCGCTAAAAGAATCATACTTGATATATATTGCCCATTATATTTGGCTGCTAAACAAACTGCCTTTTTTTTTTTTGAATAAAACTCAAATACATTTTTATAATATGACGAAGCTCTCAAGGGGCTGCCAATTTTAAGTTTTAATTGCGATGATAACTTTATGAAGCCATCAAAATTGGATAAGGGAATATTTTCGATCACAACTCCCAATTTTTGGGCACGCCGAATTTTGTTTCGTTGTTTTGATGAAAGAGATTTATTAAAAATGTCATCAATTGTGGTTGAAAGATCAAGTATTACAGTATTGAACCTAACCATTTCAGTGATTCCAGAATTTAAATAATCATTATTGTTTGGTTGAATGGTCGACCAATAGTTTAAACTTTCATTTAACTTAATTTTTGTACTAGCCATTAATATTCGGATGGATATCTTATTTTTATCGTAAATCCAACCACCATAAGGAACTTCACAATGTGATAGATTAGAGTAATTAATCTTTAATAGTCCCTTTTTAATAATATGAATTGGGCATACCCCTATTAAATCTTCATTGCCATACGCAAGGGCATAACTTAATTTAGTTTTAAAATTGTTGGCGACTATTTCATTGAAAGTGGTTTCATGAAAAATTAAACCATCGTTATCTTCAACAAATTTATCAATTGTACTTTTATCGTTAGCATTTAGCTCTGTAATATTTTTTCTAATTATTTTCAAGTTCATCAAATTCTAATAAAGCATTAATCACGTAATTTACTTCTTCATCAGTCAAATCAGTATGTAATGGCAGAGTTATCATTTTATAATATTCTTTTTCTGCAACAGGACAAGGTCTTGAAAAAGTTTTAAATAACGGTTGCAGTGTTAATGGTGTATAGTGGCAGCCTGTTGCAATACCTTTAGATTTTAAGTAAAGAATTATATCATCTTTTTTATCAGTTCTTACTCCAAACATTTGATAAACATATTTGTCTGGCTCATATGGCAGCAGTGGTTTTATACCATTAAGGTCTTTTATTCCTTCCATATACATTTTTATAATTTCACTTCTTCGCTTATTCATTGCCGATAATTTTTTTAATTGTGCAAGGCCAATTGAAGCGGCAAGATCATTCATATTATATTTCCAGCCAAGTACATTTAACTCATAGAACCAATGCATAGCATCTTTATTAGCATTAGTATATTCCTGTGCAGTTTTCCAATTGTCTTTGTCTATTCCTACCCAGCGCATTGCTTTTACATCTTTAAGGAGATCAGGATCATTTGAAACAATCATTCCTCCATCCCCAGTGGTCATCAGCTTTTTTTCTTCAAAAGAGAAGCATCCGATATCACCCCAGGTACCCAAAGGCTTTTGTTTATAAAGGGAACCGGTTGTGTGAGCACAGTCTTCAATAACCTTTAAGTTCTTTTCCCTTGCCCACGGTACTAACTTTTCCATCTCTACAGGATGACCACAGTAATGAACCGGCATAACTGCCATACAGTCTTCATCATATTTTATTTTGAGATCTTCAAAGCTCATTCCCAGCGTAACAGGATCAGAATCAACAAAAACAGGTATTAAGTCATTATAAAGTATTGCAGATGCAGTTGCAGAAAACGTCATTGCCGGTACTAAAACTTTTTTGCCTCTTTCAAAACCAAATACTCTTAGAGCAAGATGTAAAGCTGCCGTCGCAGAGTTTAATGCTATCGCTGTATTACAGCCAAGCATTTTTTTCCACTCCTCTTCAAACTCATTTACCCGCGGCCCTAAACCAATCCAGGATCGTTCAAAGGCATCTTTGATGTTTTCTAGTTCTTCTTTTCCGACAGAAGGTTTAAATAGTCTAATGTTCATATTTTGTTATAATTCTATGGCTTTAAAATCTTTAATAAAATTGTCTAGCGTCATATTTTTCTTATCCTTCTCGGATAAATTTGGATTCTCGATATACCATTCAATCTTTAAATTCTTATCATTCCATATAATGCCGCATTCGTGTTTTGGTGAATAGTAATTATCAACTTTATAAACGACATCGCAATCATCTGTCAAAGTACAAAATCCATGAGCAAATCCTCGTGGTACTAATACCATCATATAATTATCATCGGTTAACTCAATAGAATCCCATTTTCCGAAAGTAGGAGAATCTTTTCTCAAATCTACAAAAACATCCAATATCTTTCCGCGCAGACATCGGATAAGTTTAGTTTCTGCAAAAGGCGGAAGCTGAAAATGTAATCCTCTTATTGTGCCTTTTTTCAAAGTTCTGGAATGACTTTCCTGCACCCAGTTAAATTTCAATCCCGCTTCATTAAATATTTTATCATCAGAGGTTCGCATAAAGAAACCGCGTTCATCAGTATGTGGCGCAAGAATGATTTCAAATGCGCCCTTTAATTTTCGTTCTTTAATTTCCATTTATTCAAATACTCATTTATTTGTTCTTCACATAAGTTTCTAACATTAGTCTTACTATAATTTTTATACCAATCTATTGTATATCTTATCGAAACTTCAAAATCTAAAACAGGTTTCCAATTTAACTTTTCTTTTGCCTTTGTAATATCTAAAGATAAAAAATTTGATTCTTTAAAAGCCTCAGGATTTATATCTATCTTATATTCACCTGCACCATAAAAATCAATGATTTTTTTTACAAGATTTTCAACACTCAAATTATTAGTTGGCTCAGGTCCAAAATTCCATGCACCGCTTGCTTCTATTTCATCTTTTAGTATTTTTTCACCAAGCAAAAGATAACCCGCTAAAGGTTCTAATACATATTGCCAGGGTCTTGTTGAAGAAGGATTTCTTAAAATAATCTTTTCATTTTTTTCTAAAGCTCTGATACAGTCAGGCACTACCCTGTATTCAGCCCAATCACCGCCGCCAAATACATTTCCGGCTCTTACAGTAACAACAATTTTATTTTTTAAGCTTTTAAAAAATGATTCATTATATGCATTTACAATTAGTTCTGCAGCTGCCTTGCTTGCACTGTATAGGTCGTTACCACCTAGTCTGTCATTTTCCTTAAAAGCTCTACCGCTGTTATTATTTTCATAAACTTTATCTGTGGTGATAACGATTAGTAATTTTGCAGAGTTGCTAAGACGAAAGGCTTCAAGCACATTAGCGGTTCCTTGAGTATTTGTTTCAATTGTTTCTAATGGATTTTTATATGAATCTATTACAAGTGGTTGAGCAGCTAAATGAAAAATGATTTCCGGTTGTGTTTTGTCAAATGTGTCAAACAGTTTTTGCTTATCTCTTATATCTGCTCGGACATCTGTGATATCATCTGTCAGGTTGCACAAAACAAAATTATCCTTGCTTGTTTTAGGATCTAATGCATATCCGGTGACATTTGCCCCAAGCATACTAAGCCAGATAGTTAACCAGGAGCCTTTGAATCCCGTGTGTCCAGTTACAAGTACTTTTTTATTTTTGTATTGTGTAAAATGCAAATAATTATTTCCAGATTTTCCATACAGGATTTTCATCCCATAATTTATTTAATGATTGGTAGTCGCGGTATGTATCCATACACTGCCAGAATCCTTTATGACGATATACACTTAATTGTTTTTCATCCACTAATTTTTGCAAAGGACCTTTTTCCAGATCAGTCGATCGGTTATCAAGTATTAGGTCTAAAAATTCTTTTTTAAAAACAAAAAACCCGCCATTTATTGGTTCACGATTTTCAGTCTGTTTTAACTGCTGATTAAATTTTTCAACAAGGTCATTATAGGTGACCAAATCACCAAACCTTGATGGGGGATAGACACCGGTAACAGTGCCAATTGTATTCTGCTTAATATGAAAATCAACTAACTCTTTAATATTAACATCAGCTACAGCGTCACCATAAGTAAGCATAAAACTATCTTCAGTAACATATTTACCGGCTAGTTTTACTCTGAAACCGGTCATAGATTCATCACCCGTTTCCACGAGTGTGATGCGCCAATCATCTTTGTTAAAATTGTTCTGGATCTCAACATTTCCGTTGTTGCCCAAATCAACTGTAAAATCAGAGTTATATTTGTAGTAGTTAAGAAAGTAATTTCTTATCACATCTCCCTTATATCCAAGTGCAAGTAT
>Ga0172369_10005591_pt1 | contig 15390 bp, 15 predicted proteins | sample LakKiv25m_FD_114539 | JGI IMG/M metagenome (GOLD analysis project Ga0172369, IMG submission 114539) | Freshwater microbial communities from Kabuno Bay, South-Kivu, Congo - kab_022012_11.25m | ecosystem: Environmental > Aquatic > Freshwater > Lake | place: Democratic Republic of the Congo...
CAGGTATATGGTGAACTCCGTGACGAGCCAATTGAGGAGAAAGAAACCCGATTCGACTTTGTTAGATTACAAAGTGGTGTTCCGGAAGATTACCGCCTCGACTTCCTTTCGCCATACGGTTGCTCAAAAGGCGCGGGTGACATGTATGTGCAGGATTATGGGCGCGTCTATGGAATGAATACTGTGGTTGCAAGATTCGGCGGTATCTATGGCGTTAATCAGTACTCCTATGAAGATCATGGGTGGATATCTTTTATTTCTGAGATGGTAATGAAAGACAAGGAATTCAACCGGTTTGGACATGGCAAACAAGTCAGGGATGTCCTGTATATATCCGACATTGTCAGTGCCCTGGATCAGATGGTGGAAAGAATTGCCGAAATTAAAGGCCAGGTTTTTAATATTTCAGGCGGCCCCAATAATACTTTGTCTGTTCTGGAGTTGCTGAAGCTGCTGGAAGAGCTGACCGGTAATAAGGAAAAGTCGATTGTGAACCCCATGAGACAGGCGGACAAGATTGTCATGTACCTTGATATTTCGAAAGCTGAGTCGGTTTTGGGGTGGAAACCTCAAGTTAGCAAGGTCGATGGTATAGCCAAACTGCTCGCATGGCTGCGAAGTGACGCATGAAGAATGCATATGTTGTTGTGTTGAAGGATCGAAAGAGTACCTATGAGCGGTAATGGGACGCATGCCCCCGTTTGTGTTTTCGCATACAAACGGGCGGATCTATTTTCGTTGAGTTTGGAGGCCTTAGGTAAATGTCGAGGTGCACAGGACACAGATTTGCGCGTTTACATTGATGGGCCCAAGAATCACCATGAATCGGAACTCGTCAATAAAACGATTGATGCTGCTCGTGAAATTGATAAAAACACTTTTAGTTCCGTTGAGGTATTCATTTCGGAATCCAACAAAGGGCTTGCTACATCTGTAATTACGGGTGTAACGGAAACCATAAGTATGTATGGTTCGGTAATCGTTCTTGAGGATGATCTGATTCCCACCGCAAATTATCTGGAGTACATGAATGCTTCGTTGGCTTATTACCAATCCATTAAAAATGTTGGCTCAATCTCGGGTTTTGGTTTTCTCGTAGAGAGCGCTGATAGATATGTGAACTATTTTCACCCCCGGCCAAATTCATGGGGGTGGGCCACATGGCTGGATAGATGGGATATGGCAATCTGGGACTTATCTAGTCAGACAGACTTGGAGGCGCGTGAGTTTAAGAAAGAATTCAACAAAGGCGGGCAGGACCTGTACCGAATGTTGATGAATTATCGAAAAGGCAGGATTGATTCATGGGCAATCAGGTGGGCATATTCGCACTATAAACATGGGTGGCTTGCCGCAAGCCCGATCTACTCAAAAATTAACAATATCGGCTATGGGGAAGGCGGAACAAATTGTAGTGGTGCAATTCCTCCGCCCATTTGTCTTGATGATGGCGCAATATCATCGTTCATTTTTCGTGATGAAATAGTCGAGGAAAGAGATATTTCGAGGCAGGTAAATTGGTACAACTCCAATATATATAAGATATTGGGAAAGTTTAGGCAGAAGTTATGAGCAGGATTCAGCAATGAATAGTACAAGTAAGGACCACCTCACTGCTATCCTTCCACGGCAACCCATCAATCGACTCCTGAGTCGTCTTTGGCGACACATTAGCCCGCGGCGACGAATGCAACTAGGGGCGTTGCTCGTACTAATGGTGTTGGCTTCGTTCGCTGAAATCCTCAGTATAGGTGCCGTCCTTCCTTTTCTCGGAGTTCTGACTGCACCAGACCGATTTTTTGGACTTCCAATGGCACAGCCTTTCATCCGGTTCGCAGGGTTTACCTCGCCGGATCAGTTATTACTGCCTTTTACTATAGTTTTTGGTTTGTCTGCGCTTCTGGCTGGCACGATGCGCTTGTCACTGCTCTGGGTCAGTACACACCTATCCTTCGCAGCTGGAGCAGACCTTAGCGTGAGCATATACAGACGCACGCTTTATCAACCCAATGCTGTTCATATTGCCCGAAATAGCAGTGAGGTGATCAATGGTATTTTAGTCAAAGCCAATGGCGTCATCTACCACATCATTGTGCCGGCGTTGACCATCCTCAGCTCGTTTGTCATGTTGGGCATGATCCTGATAGCACTGATATCCATTGACCCCGTCATTGCGCTGGTTGCCTTCAGCGGTTTTGGCGTAATTTATGCTTTGATTATCCGGCTTACGCGTAAGCGCCTGTTGATTAACAGCCAAAGTGTGGCCCGCGAATCCACCCAAGTTCTCAAGTCCCTTCAAGAAGGTCTGGGCGGGATACGCGATGTGCTGATTGACGGCAGTCAAGCCACCTACTGCCATATCTATAGCAATGCAGATACACCCTTGCGTCGGGCCCAGGGCAACAATTTCTTCATAAGCCTGTCCCCGCGTTATTTTATGGAAGCTTTGGGTATGTTGCTCATTGCCTCGCTGGCCTATACGCTTGCCCAGCAACCGGACGGTATCGCCAAGGCAATTCCCGTTCTCGGCGCCTTGGCTCTCGGCGCCCAGCGCCTTCTGCCAGTGTTGCAGCAAGCATATACAGCATGGGCCAACATTCAAGGCGGCCAGGCTTCGCTGCAGGATACGCTTGATTTGCTGGACCAACCCCTTCCTGAATATGTAGACCAGCCAGATATTCAACCATTGCCGTTCCGTCAGCACATCAGCCTGAATCAGCTCTCGTTTCGTTATGACCACCAAGCGCCTTTGGTGCTAAATAGCATCAACCTCAGCATCTCAAAGGGCAGTCGTGTCGGTTTTATCGGTACGACGGGCAGCGGTAAGAGCACGCTGCTCGATATTGTTATGGGCTTGTTACAGCCTACTGATGGCACGCTTGAGGTCGATGATCAGCCCATCACGCTGGAAAACCACCGTGCTTGGCAAGCGCATATTGCGCATGTGCCGCAAGCAATCTTTCTTGCCGATAGCTCCGTCGAAGATAATATCGCATTCGGTGTGCCAAAGGACAAAATCGACCATGAGCGCGTCAGGCAAGCGGCTCGCCAGGCGCAAATTGCTGAAATTATTGAGACATGGCCTAAACAGTACCAGACGTTTGTTGGTGAACGCGGTGTCCGGTTGTCCGGAGGCCAGCGCCAGCGCATTGGCATAGCCCGCGCCCTTTACAAGCAGGCTGATGTCATCATCTTTGACGAAGCTACCAGCGCCCTGGACAACGAAACTGAGCAGGCAGTAATGCAGGCCATCGAGGGCCTCAGTGAGGACCTGACTGTCCTGATCATTGCCCACCGCCTCACCACGCTGAAAAAATGCGATCAGATCGTAGAGCTGGGCGATGGTGGTATCAAGCAAACTGGCACATATCAGGAAATCGTTAATCATACGGCATGAATACCACACAAAATAAGGAAAGTAATCCGATGCTCACCAATTCATCCATCCTCATCACCGGGGGCACTGGCTCATTTGGACATACTTTTGTCCCGATGACTTTGGAAAAATATAACCCGCGACGATTGGTGATCTACTCGCGCGACGAGATGAAGCAGTGGGAAATGGCGAAACGTTACACAGGTGATGACCGAGTCCGTTTCTTTATCGGTGATGTTCGTGACAAAGAGCGTTTGCGTCGCGCTCTCCATGGTGTCGATTTTGTGGTTCATGCAGCTGCAACCAAAATCGTTCCTACTGCGGAATACAACCCTTTTGAGTGTGTCAAGACAAATGTAATTGGCGCAATGAATCTTATTGACGCATCTATTGATGCTGGTGTGAAGCGGTTAGTGGCATTGTCGACCGATAAGGCGAGCAGCCCCGCGAACCTGTATGGTGCGACTAAGCTTGCTTCGGACAAGTTGTTTATCGCCGGTAACTCATATGGCGGTCCTCAGGGCACGATATTTTCCGTTGTTCGCTACGGTAATGTTATGGGGTCGCGAGGTTCGGTTATTCCATTTTTTCTCTCTCAAGCAGAAAAGGGTGTATTGCCAATTACCGATACTCGCATGACGCGCTTCATGATCACCCTTGAGCAAGGTGTTGATTTGGTCTGGCATGCCTTTGACGATATGGTTGGAGGCGAGATTTACGTTAAGAAAATACCGTCCATGAAGGTTACCGATGTGGCCTTGGCCTGTGTGGCGGGCGCAAAACACGAGATCGTGGGCATTCGCCCCGGTGAAAAGTTGCACGAACAAATGATAGGCGCCGAAGATGCCCCGCACACCTATGAATATGAATCTCATTACAAGGTCTTGCCAGCCATTCATAACTGGAGTCAGGATCCGATACGGGTCAAGGATGGTCGCCTTGTTGCACCGAATTTTACCTACTGCTCTGATAACAATGCTGAATGGATGAGTATTTCCGCCCTGCAGACGTGGATTGAGCAGAACCGAGACCATATTGGCAGAATATAATGCGCTTCATTCCTTACGGTCGCCAAGATATCAATCAGGACGACATTGACGCAGTTATTAATGTACTGAAGTCTGATTTTTTAACTCAAGGTCCCGTCGTACCTGCATTTGAGCAGGCAGTCGCCGCTTATTGCGGTGTTCAACATGCGATAGCGGTAAATAGCGCCACCAGCGCTTTACACATTGCATGTCTTGCGTTGGGGGTTGGTAATGGCGATAAGGTTTGGACTTCACCGATAACTTTCGTAGCCAGTGCGAATTGTGCGTTGTATTGTGGGGCAACCGTCGACTTTGTTGATATCGATTCGAGAACCTACAACCTTTGTCCTATATCTCTAGAGCGGAAGTTGCAGCAGGCTGAACGTGATGGGTGCCTTCCTAAAGTTGTCATTCCAGTTCATTTGTGTGGGCAACCGTGCGAAATGGACAAAATTTATGCTTTGGCTAAGCGCTATGGCTTCAAAATTATCGAGGATGCCTCGCACGCTATTGGTGGCAAATATAAGGGCGAGCCCATCGGCAATCTGCGCTACAGCGATATAACTGTGTTCAGCTTTCACCCAGTCAAGATCATTACGACAGCTGAAGGAGGCATGGCGCTGACCAATGATGTGGAACTTGCCAACAAGATGGACCTATTGCGTAGTCACGGAATTACCCGCGATATAGAAAAGATGACGCATGTCCCTGATGGCGCTTGGTATTACCAGCAGATAGACCTTGGTTTCAACTATCGAATGACAGAATTACAAGGTGCTCTAGGCCTTAGTCAACTTCAGCGTCTTGATGCTTTCGTAACGCGTCGCCATGATCTCGCCGAACGATATAACGATTTGTTGGCCAATTTACCGATATCACTCCCATGGCAACATCCTAATTCTTATTCTGCGTGGCACCTCTATGTTATTCGCTTGAAGCTTAGCCAGATCAGCAAAACGCACCGTGAGGTATTCGATTCGTTACGGCAATTGGGTGTTGGTGTCAATGTGCACTATATTCCAGTTCATACTCAACCGTATCATAAAAAGATGGGGTTTAATATTGGCGACTTTAAAGGGGCGGAAAATTACTACGCTGAAGCGATTAGTCTACCAATATTTCAAGCGATGAGTAACTCTCAACAAGACTTAGTAGTTGATGCAGTATGCAGCGTACTTGGATGAAAAATTCATTCAAAATAGTCACGGGATTCGCTGTGTGTTGATTTGATTATAAATCACGTCTTTACTTCTAGTTTAATCGTAAAGGAAATTGCAATGAACGAGCAGCAAAATTTTTGGGCCAACCAATACGCGCATGAATATATTGAAAAGAACAGTCAATTTGATCTGGAAATGGGCGAGGATGGTTGGAGAAAAATGTTGGTTAAAGGCGGCGATATTCGATCGATTCTCGAGTGCGGTTGCAATATAGGCAGAAATATTAGATTTCTGGATAAAGTTTTGCCCAATGCAAAGAAATCGGTAATTGAGATCAGTGAGCCTGCATTCAATTTTGTGACTAATCAATTCACTCTCGAGTCCTCATTCAATGGGGCAATAGTTGACTCGAATCTATCACCCGGATTCGACCTGGTTTTCACTATCGGTGTTCTGATTCACATTCACCCGGATGACTTGCTGGCGAATATGAAGAAGATGTACGATTATTCCGGAAAATATATCCTTATCGGTGAATATTTCAACAGAACACCAGTGATGATTGAGTACCAAGGTCAGGCTGATAAACTTTTTAAGCGTGACTTCGGAAAACTTTTTGTTGAAAACTTCAATGTCAGTCTTGTTGATTATGGGTTCTTGTGGGGGCATATTTATGACAAGGCTGGCTTTGATGATATTACATGGTGGCTCTTTCAGAAAAATTGAAAATTCTCTGGCTGCGCGTGATTCGCGGTCTCGGTTATCTTTATATCTAATTTATTTAATATATTTGACATGAAACTGGCAGTAATTCCAGCGCGTGGAGGCAGTAAGCGCATTCCTCGAAAAAACATCAAATCTTTTCAAGGAAAGCCGATGATCGTCTACGCGATCGCTGCTGCGATTGCATCGGAGTCGTTTGATCGAGTGATCGTGTCCACGGACGACGAAGAAATCGCCCAAGTCGCCAGAGAGCGTGGCGCCGAGGTTCCATTCATGCGCCCGCCCGAGCTTGCCGACGACCACACGCCCACCGTGCCGGTCATTGCGCACGCCATCACGGAATGCCAAAGTATTGGCTGGGACGTGCAGGAGGTGTGCTGCATCTACCCCGGCGTACCCTTCATCTCGACCGCAGACCTGCGCATGGCGCGCGAGCAACTGCTGACCTCCGGGGCCCACTACGTGTTCCCGGTCACGGGTTTTCCTTCTCCCATTCAGCGGGCGCTCCGCCGCTTGCCTGACGGGACGGTCAAGCCCTTCCAGCCCGAGCATGCCGCCACCCGCACCCAAGACCTGGAGCCTGGCTATTTCGATGTGGGACAGTTCTACTGGGGCAGGGCCTCTTCGTGGCTCGCTGGACTAAACATCCACCTGAACGGCACCACCCTGGTGATCCCGGAATGGCGGGTAGTCGACATCGACACGCCGGCTGACTGGGAGCGGGCCGAGCTGCTCTACGCTGCCCTCGCCAACAAGGGATGGCTGTGAGAGTGCTCTTTCGTGCCGATGCGTCTCTGCAGATTGGCACCGGCCATGTCATGCGCTGCCTGACCCTTGCCGATGCGCTGCGCGAACGCGGTGCGGATTGTTGCTTCATATGTCGAAGTCACCCCGGCAATCTGATAAATGAGATTGAGCAGCGTGGATTTGGTGTTGCTGTGCTGCCCTATGACGGCAAATGGACCGGAACCGATACAACGCAGCCTGTACACGCTGCCTGGCTTGGTGAAGATTGGGAAACGGATGCTGAGCAATCAAAAGTCGGCGCTGGCGGGACGGCGGCTGACTGGCTCATCGTCGATCACTACGCGCTCGACGAGCGTTGGGAGCACGCCTTGGCGCCGCATTACCGCAAGCTGATGGTCGTCGACGATCTCGCGGATCGGCCTCATGCTTGCGATCTGCTGCTCGATCAAACCTTCGGCCGCGACGCGATGGACTATCGTTCCCTAGTGCCAGACGACTGCCATCTTCTCTGCGGCTCGCAATACGCCTTGCTACGTCCCGAGTTTGCCAACCTGCGCGCCTACAGCCTGCAGCGCCGGGCACAGCCGGTCTTACGCGAATTGCTGATCACTATGGGTGGTGTAGATAAGGACAACGCCACCGGGCTGGTGTTACAGGTGTTGCGGAGTTGCCCTTTGCCTGCGGACTGCCGGATTACGGTTGTCATGGGCGCAACAGCACCGTGGCTTAATGAGGTGCGTAAACAAGTAGAGGACATGCCCTGGCCGACCAAAGTACTGGTTGGCGTCAGCGACATGGCGCAACTGATGGCGGATAGCGATCTGGCGATCGGGGCAGCCGGGGCAACATCATGGGAGCGGTGCTGTTTGGGGGTGCCTACGATCATGCTCGTGCTTGCTGAAAACCAACGCAAAATCGCCGAAGCGCTTTCCGAGGCAGGTGCTGCACGTCTGGTGGAAGTGTCGAAATTAAAGAGCCAAACGCTAATCACTCCCGAATACCTGGAGCCCTTATCGCTCGGTGCAATGAGCCATGCGGCCGCTGCGATATCCGATGGCTTCGGTGCGAAGCACATCACACAAACTCTGAACAAGGTTGAGCATGCGAATCAGCTTGCTGTGTAGCGACGAACAACACCCTGTTAACAATTACTTGAAAAAATGGATTTCTGAACAACAGGGAGTCCATCAGGTGGAACTCGTTCGCAGGAAGAGCGAGCTTTCGGGCGGAGACATCCTCTTTCTGATTTCATGCTCGGAAATCGTAGGGCAGATTGACCGATCTGCCTATCGCGCTACCCTCGTCCTGCACGCTAGCGACCTTCCGCGCGGCCGAGGCTGGAGCCCGCATATTTGGCAGCTTATCGAAGGTGCTGACGAAATCATCCTCAGCTTGCTTGAGGCCGAAGACAAAGTGGACAGTGGTCGCATCTGGAAGAAGCTCAAGTTTTCGGTTCCCAAGCATGCCCTATGGGACGAGATCAACGCGCGCCTTTTTGAGGCTGAAATCGAACTCATTGACTTTGCCGTTAGTGAATTCGAACAGGTCCTCCCCACCACGCAAGATTCGACGATCGAGCCTAGCTATTACCCGCGGCGCACTCCCGCAGACAGCCAGATCGACGCGTCACAAAGTATTTCAAACCAGTTTGACATGATTCGCGTCTGCGACCCCAATCGCTTTCCAGCGTTCTTCGAACTTCGCGGCAAGAAATACAAACTAATACTGGAGAAAATCGATGATTAAACGCATCAACATCGACGGCCGTGATATCGGCGACGGCTGTTTACCCTACATCATCGCAGAAATGTCAGCCAACCATAACGGAGACCTCAATGCTGCTCTTCGCATCATCGAGGAAGCCAAGAGTGCCGGTGCGGATGCCATAAAGATCCAGACCTACCGTCCGGATACCATCACGCTCAAGTCTGACCTACCGGACTTCCAGATCGACGATGGCTTGTGGGCCGGAAGAACCCTTTATGACCTGTATGACTGGGCTCACACGCCTTGGGAGTGGCATAAGACGCTATTTGAGCACGCTCGCAAGCTTGGCATCACTATCTTTAGTTCGCCATTCGATAACACGGCGGTAGACCTTCTTGAAGACCTAAATGCGCCGGCCTACAAAATCGCCTCCTTCGAAGCGGTTGACCTACCTTTGATCAAGTACGTTGCCCGCACCGGCAAGCCGATGATTATCTCTACCGGTATGGCGGATGCCGAGGAGATCGCGGAGGCCATTGACGCAGCTCGCGCCGGAGGCTGTAAGGAATTGGCTATTTTGCACTGTGTTAGCGGCTACCCGGCTCCGGCAGACGACTATAACCTGCGCACCATCCCAGATATGATTGAGCGGTTTGGCCTAGTAACGGGACTCTCTGATCACACCCTTGACAACACCACTGCAATAGCCAGCATCGTCATGGGTGCATCGATCATTGAAAAACACTTCACGCTTGACCGCAATGGCGGCGGCCCAGATGACAGCTTCAGTCTGGAGCCTAAAGAGTTGACTGAATTGTGCAAGGGCGCCAAGACGGCCTGGCAGGCACTGGGCCAGGTTGACTACGGACGCAAGTCCAGTGAACAAGGGAATGTGAAGTTCCGCCGCTCGCTGTACTTCGTCAAGCCGCTGAAGCAAGGCGACCGCGTGACTGCAGATGCCGTGCGAAGCGTACGTCCAGGCTTTGGCCTTGCACCCAAGTACATGGATGAGGTAGTGGGTGCTGTTCTGAAGGCTGACGTCGATTTCGGCACGGCCGTCTCTTGGGACCACCTGAAACGATGAACGGGATGTCTTCCCCCTATCGGGTCGTGATTGTCGGCTGCGGCAACATCGGTGGCGGGTTCGACACGGACCGGTCGCCGGATGACTGGCCACTCAGCCACGCCGGTGCCTTCACCCGCCATGAGGGTTTCCAGATCTGGGCATGCGTGGATCCCGATGAAGGCCGGCGCACGGCCTTTGCTAGCCGCTGGGGCATCGGCCTACACGCACCGGACATGGCATCCTTGAGCCCTAGTCTCGGCCCGATTGACGTGGTTAGCATCTGCTCGCCAACGACTTTGCACCACGATCATGTGATGCAATCCATCGAACTACAGCCCAGGGTCATCTTCTGCGAGAAGCCCCTGGCTTCCGACGTCGCTTCTACCGAGGCGTTGGTGGAAGCCTGCAAGGCCCGGGGGATCGCGCTCGTCGTAAATTTCAGCCGTCAGTGGGACCCTTCCATGGAGGCGCTCATCCACCAGTTGCAGGAGGGACGTTGGGGAATCATCCGGTCGGTTGTCGGCCATTACAACAAGGGCATCCTGAATAACGGCAGCCACATGATCGACCTGTTGTTCAGGCTGGTGGGCGACCTCGAACTCGTGGCCACCACCTGCAGTACCCTGGATTTCTGGGACAACGACCCCACCATTGCAGCCCTACTGACGGCCAAGTGCGGCACAGTGCCGGTGTACCTGAACCCAGGCCATGCGCGCGACTTTGCCTACTTCGAGCTGGAGGTCGTGTGTGAGAAGGGCGTGGTCCGGATGCGTTCAGGCGGTATCAGCTGGGAGTCACGGGAGACTCATCCCAGCGCGGAGTTCACCGGATACCGGACCCTGGACGGGGCGGTCCTCACACCCGGGCGATATATGGAAACAATGGTCGGTGCCATCGACGAACTCTACAACTTCCTGGCAGCTGGTGCTCCTATCCGTAGCATGGGAGAGAATGCCGTCAAAGTCCAAACCTTTTGCACCAACATCCAGCGGGCCGCGTTGGCCCAATGCACTCCGAATTATGAGAAGGGCGAAGCATGAGCAAAGACATCCTAGCTATTCACGGCGGCACCCCGGTGATCTCCGGCCCCATGACGCATTTCAAGAGCGTCGGTGAAGACGAAGTTACCGTGGTGAGCGAGGTAATCCGTAGCGGCGTGCTGTCGGCTTACATTGGCGCGGCTGGCCCTGGATTCATGGGCGGCACGCAAGTCCGCAAATTCGAACGCCAAGCCGCCGAGTACTTCGGCGTCAAGCACGCCATCGGTGTCAACTCGTGGACATCTGGCCTGATCGCGGCCGTTGGCGCCATCGGGCTGGAACCTGGCGACGAGATTATCACGACGCCTTGGACCATGGCCGCTACGGCCACGGCGATCCTGCATTGGAACGGCATCCCCATCTTTGCCGACATTGATTCGGAAACCTTCAACATCTGTCCGAAGAGCGTCGAGACGCTCATCACCAAGCGTACGAAGGCCATCTTCGCCGTAGACATCTTCGGCCAGTCTGCCGACATCCCCGCGCTGCGCGAACTGGCCGACCGTCATGGCCTTAAGCTGCTGTGTGACACCGCACAGGCACCGGGCGGCAAGGTGGGCGAGCGCTTTACGGGCACCTTTGCTGATATCGGGGGCTTCAGCCTTAACTACCACAAGCACATCCACTGCGGCGAAGGCGGCGTGCTCGTCACTAACGACGACCGCCTGGCTGAGCGCCTGTGCCTAATCCGCAATCATGCCGAAGCCGTAATTCGCTCCGATGATCCTGCCGAGCTCTGCAACATGCTGGGCTACAACTTCCGCATGGGCGAGATCGAGGCCGCCATCGCTTCTGTGCAGTTAACGAAGCTGGCGGCCCGTGTGGCGAGCCGTCAGCGCATCGCTGCGGAGCTCAATGCGGGGCTATCCTCGCTGCCTGGACTAAAGGTACCGAAGGTGGTTGAAGGTGCTACGCACGTTTACTACGTCTACGGTATCACTCTTGATGTGGCGGCACTTGGTGTCCCCCGTGTGCGAATCGTCGACGCGCTTCGCGCGGAAGGGGTGCCCTCGCTGATGGCCGGCTACCAGAACCTTCATTTGTTGCCGCTGTTCCGCCACAAGATTGCCTACGGCACCAAAGGTTTCCCATGGACCTCGCCCTACTGCTCCAGCGACATTCAATACGGGCCGGGCTTGTGCCCGGTGGCGGAAAAACTGCACAGCGAGACTTTCATCGGCCTGAACGTCTGCATGAACGAATTGCCGCCGGAAGACGTGTCCCTGATCGTGGCCGCATTCCGCAAGGTGTGGTCGCAGCTGGATACGCTCAAGGCATGAACGCACCCGACATCAAGGACATCGTGGCGCTGAGGGGCACCTTGGATGGCCTCCGGATACGCCTGCGCCCATTCGGTGCCTCCGATATCACGCCAACCTACCTTGGCTGGCTGCAGGATCCCGAGGTCGTGCGGTTCAGCAACCAGCGCTTCCGCACCCACACGGTGGAAACCTGTCAATCGTATCTGAACTCGTTCAATGATAGCCCCAACTACTTTCTGGCCATCTGTGACCGGGAGACTAAAGCCATGCTGGGCACCATGACGGTTTACCGCAGCCTGCCCCATGGCACGGCCGACATTGGGATCATGGTCGGCGAGCGCCGGGTATGGGGTCGGGGCATCGGGGCCGATGCCTTTGGCACCGTGGTGGCCACCCTGCTCGACAGTGGGGATATCCGCAAGGTCACGGCGGGTACCCTGTCCGTGAATACCGGCATGATTCGCATCATGGAAAAAGCGGGGATGCAGCATGAGGCCATACGGCGTGCCCAAGAACTGGTCGAGGGTGTTCCCGTAGATGTAGTTTATTACGCCAGGTTTCGCCATGACTGACTGGCCATTACCTACCGCCGTGGTGGCCCATGACGCTGGAGCCACCAACCTGATCATCGCTTGGCTCAAGAGCTGGCGGTGGTCGGTGCGCGCTTGTGTCGATGGCCCCGCGCGCAAGCTCTGGAGCCAGGCTTTTCCAAAGCAGCCGACTTGCCAATCCATCGCCGAGGCTCTGGAAGGGACGTCTAGCGTGGTGACTGGCACGGGCTGGGCCTCCAGCCTCGAGCACGAGGCCAGGCGACAGGCCCGGACGCGTGGATTGCGGGTGGCCGCAGTGCTCGACCACTGGGTGAACTATCCACCACGATTCGAACGGGATGGCGACGTGATATTGCCCGACGAACTGTGGGTCGCCGACGACTGGGCGGCCCAGACTGCGAGACAGGTCCTGCCCCCCATGCCCATCAGGGTGTACGACAACCTGTACCTGCAGGCGGAGGTGGCGCAGGTAACAGCGCCGCCAGAAGACGGCACGCTGCTTTATGTTCTCGAACCCGTGCGGAGCGACTGGGGACGTGGTGAGCAAGGGGAGTTTCAGGCACTGGACTACACGCTGCAGCACCTGCAGGCGCTCTCCAGCACGCCCATCTGCCGCATTGTGCTGCGCCCGCATCCGTCCGACCCGACGGACAAGTACTGCCGTTACCTCGATGCCGATCCACGGATCGAGATGGACCGTTCCGCTGACATGTCCCAGGCCATCAGTAAGGCTGACATCGTGGTAGGGGTGGAGTCGTTCGCCCTGACTCTGGCGCTGGCTGCCGGACGCCCCGTGTTTAGTAGCCTGCCGCCTTGGGCGCCAGCATTGCGTCTTCCCCAGGAAGGCATCCAACAAATCCGCCGACTCTGCCCAACATGAAATATTGCCAGCGCTGCCTGCAGCCGGACACCCGGCCCAATTCGAAGTTCACGCCCGAAGGCATCTGCCCGGCGTGCGACTATTTCGATCGCCTCCAGTTTGTAGACTGGCAGGAACGCTACGAGATCCTTCAGGACTTGCTCTCCAAGTACAAGAAGAAGCACAACCGCAAGCATCGCTTCGACTGCATCATTGGGGTGAGTGGTGGTAAAGACAGTACCCGTCAGGCTTTGTGGGTGCGTGACAAGCTGGGCCTCAAGCCGCTACTGGCCTGCCTGAGCTATCCGCCGGAGCAGGTCACCGAGCGCGGGACGAACAACATCTCCAACCTCATCGAGTTGGGCTTTGATGTGGTAATTTCGGCTCCTGCACCCGGTACCTGGCAGCGGCTGATGCGCGCCTCGTTCGACAAGTTCACCAACTGGGCCCGCTCCACCGAGCTGGCCTTGTTTAGTTCGGTGCCTCAATTAGCCATCCACTACGAAATACCGCTCATCCTCTGGGGCGAAAATCCAGGCCTCCAACTCGGTGACTTAAAGACGTTGGGCCGTACGGGCTACGACGGGAACAATCTCCGGTACATGAATACCTTGTCAGGCGGCGCACTGGACTGGATTCGTGAGGCGGGCTTTGAGCTCAAGGATCTTATTCCCTACCAATACCCCACGCCCGATGAATTTGACCGGCATCAGCTACAGATCGTCTATCTGGGCTGGTTTCTAGGTGATTGGTCGCTGGTAAACAACGGTATGTATGCGGCAGCGGCAGGCCTTGAGATTCGCGAGGACACGGTTGAAAACACCGGCGACCTGCATGGCGTGACCTCGCTCGACGAGGATTGGGTAACACTTAACCAGATGATCAAATACTACAAATTCGGCTTCGGTCGTGTAACGGACTATGCCAATGAAGAGATTCGCCTTGGGCGCATGAGCCGTGAGCAAGGCATTTGCCTTGTAGAACAGTACGACGAGGCTTGCGCGCCGAACTACATCGAGACGTTTTCGAACTACATCGGCATTTCCGTCAGTCAGTTCTGGGAGAAGGTCCACGCGTCGGTGAATCCGCAGCTCTTCGACATCCAGTCCGATGGTCGCATCACCCGAAAGTTCAAGGTGGGAGTGGGCTTGTGACCAGAAAAACAATTGGCATTGTCGATTATGGCGTCGGTAACCACGCATCTGTCCTCCGGGCTTTTCAGTCGCTGAACTATCGCTGCCGGGTAAGTCGGGATCGAAATGTACTTGCGGAATGTGATGTGCTAGTGCTCCCAGGAGTGGGGGCTTATCCGGCGGCAATGTCGGCGCTGAGTGCCTGCGAACTGGTGGGGTTTCTTCAGGAAAGGGCACGGGGAGGGCAACCCATTATCGGTTTGTGTCTCGGGATGCAGCTTTTGTCCGATGTTTCCCATGAGCATGGGGTAACGGCCGGCTTGGGGCTCATTCCAGGGGAGGTGGTTCCATTGACCACTGTTCCGTGGCACATCGGTTGGAATACGATTGAGGTAACCAATGGGGACGATCTGCTTGCGCCTAGCGATAGACAATCTGTTTATTTCAATCACTCGTATGTATTCCGGGCACCAGAGGAGTATCAGGTGTGCGTGTCGCGTCTGGATCGTTCGTTTACGGTAGGTGTCCGTCGGGGCAAGGTGGTTGGCCTTCAGTTCCATCCTGAAAAAAGCCAAAGCGTGGGACGTGCCATGCTGAGAAACTTGGTGGAGGGGCTGACTTGTGCTTAAGAAAAGAGGCTCTTCGTGGAAATGAGTGGGTGAATTTGCCCTGCTCATCTCCGTAAGGTGTTGACGGAATTGGAGGTTATGGTGTTTTCTCCCCTCGGAATATCTGGCA
>Ga0172369_10005597_pt1 | contig 15366 bp, 9 predicted proteins | sample LakKiv25m_FD_114539 | JGI IMG/M metagenome (GOLD analysis project Ga0172369, IMG submission 114539) | Freshwater microbial communities from Kabuno Bay, South-Kivu, Congo - kab_022012_11.25m | ecosystem: Environmental > Aquatic > Freshwater > Lake | place: Democratic Republic of the Congo...
AAAAACTGCCAAAGAACCTGGCCGAACTGTGTTCGGCGAAATGCTTGCTCGGATTGAAAAGGGCGAAGCCCAAGGAATTTTGGCTTGGCATCCGGATCGACTGGCTAGAAATTCAATAGACGGAGGTAAAATCATTTATTTGCTGGACACAGGAAAGATAAAAGATTTGAAGTTTCCGACATTTTGGTTTGATTCAACACCGCAAGGGAAATTCATGTTGAACATTGCCTTTGGGCAAAGCAAGTATTACATCGACAATTTAAGCGAAAATATTAAACGAGGTCATCGGGCTAAATTGCGAAAAGGTATTTGGCCAAACTTTGCCCCGCTTGGATATTCCAATAATCCCAAAACAAGGGCGATTGATATAGATAGCGAAAAAGCGCCATTTGTCAGAAAAGCATTTGAACTTTACGCAACTGGTGAATACACCTTGAAAGCCCTTGCCAAAGTTTTGGATCAAGCGGGGCTAAGAAGCTACAAAGGCAATGTTCTTTCTGTTTCCTGTGTCCAGCGACTTTTGCAAAACACGATTTATTACGGTGTATTTTCTTTCAACGGTGAAATTTATGACGGAACGCACGAGCCAATTATTTCTAAGAAACTTTTTGATTCTGTTCAACAGGTAATGAGCAACCGAGGGAAAAAGAAACGCAAGCGAAAACACGAGTTTGCTTTTTCTGGACTTATGAAATGCGGAAATTGTGACTGTCTCATAACCGCCGAAAAACAAAAAGGACATCACTACTATCGTTGCACCAAGAAAAAGCAACCCTGTAATGAAAAATATTTGAGAGAAGAAAATCTTGTTGAACAGATGAAAGCGATAATTCAAAAAGTTTCATTGCCTGACGATTGGGCAAACAATATGCTTGCCGAAATAGACAAGGAACGAGAACGAGCAAAAGAGGAAACGAAAGTTTTTGTTCAAAATCTCCAAACCAAAAAAACAGAGATTGAAGCCAAAGCCGAAAATCTGCTTGATCTGTTTATTGGCGGAAAAGGTATTGAACCGGAAGAATATCAGCAGAAAAAACGAAAACTTCTCAATGAGAAGCTGGACATCCAACAGAAAATAAATGATTTTGAACAAAAAGGAAATAATTGGCTCGAACCGATGAAAGAAATGATTTTTGAGAGCAGCCAAGCCAAAATTCTTTTGTCGCAAAGCGACAATCAAGAAATCCGATCATTCCTAAAAAATATCGGTTCGAACTTCATTTTGAAAGATAAAAAATTCCAATTTGCGCCTAAAATCGGCTGGCGAGCCCTCGCAGAGGGCGAGCCAACAAAGACATTTCCTAACTGGCGGTGAGGGAGGGATTCGAACCCTCGATATGGTTTTAACGCCATATAACAGGTTAGCAACCTGCCGCTTTCGACCACTCAGCCACCTCACCAACATGAAATTATACTACGCTATTTTTTGTGTAGTTGCAAGTGCTTTCCTGTATTTGAATTTGACTATACGTATTTTTTTCTTTATACTACGCATACACTGTACCTTTCAGTAAAGGAGGATCTCCATCATGCCTGCAATTGGCATTGATTTTGATGATGTACTTGCTGATACGCTCACAGCACTCATCAAGTTTCATAATAGTTATTATGGAACACAGCTCGCGCGAGAAGATTTCTGGTCATACTTCTATTGGGATATCTGGGGCGGAACACGTAATGAAGCAATCCGGAAGTTCGATGAGTTCTTGCAAAGCCATTATTTCCAAGAAATTCCGCTTGTTGATTATGCAAGCTACGGCGTTCGTGAAGTAAATGCTCTAGGGCCAGAAAAACTTGTTATCATTACCGCACGGAGCGAAGAAGTACGGCCCCAGACAGAGCAATGGATTGCGCAACATCTACCGCCTGTTTTTGACTCTGTTCATTTTCTTGGGCTCTACTCAAAAAATGGATCGAGCAAAAAAACAAAAGGTGATATCTGCAAGGAACTTGGACTGGACGTGTTCATTGATGATTCAATAGAATTCGCTTCCACTTGTGATGCCATGGGCATTCCCACTCTTATCCTTGATGCGCCATGGAACAGAGGGAAGCCGCTCCCCTCACGCTCACAGCGCATCATGGGATGGCACGAAGTAGCTCCTGCCATCACTGCACTTTTTAGATCTGAATACGAAACGCGATGAGGCATCGCGTTTTTTCTTTCACAATTCTTTCATAAACCATGAAATCATTTCTCAAAAAAATTATTCCACAAAAAATTATTCGACTGTTTTGGCATAAACCAAAAGCTCTGCTTGCGGCATTGCTTTTTGGATTTCCGGCACAAAAACTTACTTGTATAGCAGTTGCAGGAACAAAAGGAAAAACAAGCACCGCCTATTACCTTAGTCATATATTAGATGTTGCCGGTATAAAAAACGCACTCTTCTCTACTGGCGCGTTTAAGATAGCAGGAACAGAAACTCTTAACACTCTTAAGCTCACTACTCCAACACCATTTTTCTTACATTCATTTTTAAGAAAAGCGCGCAGTCAAGCATGCACACATGTTGTTATTGAAGTATCATCACATGCCATTGATCAATATCGCATTTGGGGTATTCCATTTTCAACTGTTGTTATTACAAATCTCACGCCAGACCATTTGGAATATCATGCGAATCATGAAGAATACTGCAACATTCACAAACGTCTTATAACAAAAAAAGTTACTACACTTCTTTTAAATAAACAGGATAAAAATCTTGCGTCATTCTTTTCTTTTTCAGCAGCAAAAGGCATTTCCGTGGATGATCCGCTCATGACGATTATCAAAGATATCTCTCCTCTTCCGGGCGCATTTAATGCCATGAATCTTCTTATGGCAAGCCGTGCTGCGCGAGCATTGGGCATAGCAGACGATACTATTCTTGCGGCAATAAAAACCGTAACAAGCGCACCGGGAAGAACAGAAAAAATTCAAGCGGGTCAGCCTTTTGATGTTATTGTTGATTACGCACATTCTCCGGAATCACTCAAAAATTTTTTTGAAGCATTTAGATCTGCCTATAAGAAAAAAATTATTGCAGTCTTTGGCGCTTGCGGAGATAGAGATCCGCAACAACGCCCGTGGATGGGAAAAATTTTAGATACGTATGCGGATGTCTGCATTATTACTACAGATGATCCATATTCAGAAGATCCAAAAATTATTGCCACACAAGTACAAAGCGGCGTTATGCAAAAAAAACTCGCCGAAACGCTTTTTATTATCCCTGACAGAAAAGAAGCAATACGCAAGGCATGTTCTCTTGCCCAAAGTGGCGATTGTGTATGTATCTTAGGGAAAGGGGCGGAGCAATGGCAGGTATTTGGCGCAAATGGAACAAAAAAAATCCCCTGGGATGACAGAAAAGTTACAAAAGAAATTCTCACTCTTCTCGCGCAAACGTCAAGCCAATAATATTTTTTGCTCCAGCTGTTTGCAGTATCCACGCGGCTTCCATAAGTGTTGCGCCGGTAGTATATACATCGTCAATAAGATACACAGTCTTCCCTTGTATCTTTTCTTTATCTAAAACCCTAAATGCTCCCGTAACATTTTGTATACGTTCAGAGCGAGAAAGATGCACCTGACTTTGTGTATACACAACACGTTCGAGTATACTATTTGTAAAAAATAATTGCATACACTGCGCAAAAGAGCGTGAAATATATTCAGATTGATTAAATCCTCTCTCGCGTAATCGTTTTTTATGTATAGGAATTGGAATAACATACGCATCTGACACAATACCATATTCATACTCCCTATACGCGCACGCAAGTAATGCGCCCATCATATCTCCAAGTTCAACAATATATTCATATTTCAATGCATGCACCATATTCCTTATAAGGGGATGCGTGTATGAATATGCGGAAAATAAAAAAGAGACTGGCATTTCTGCGCAGTCTCCTGTGTATTTTTTTTGCCTATATACGTGAATTGTTTTTAAGCATGCATCACACACCCATATGCCTTCCTTGCCGCATCCAAAACAGTATTTAGGGAAAATGGCGTCAATAACCCATTTCACTATTTCCATGTTGCGCTATCTACAAGCCACACACTATCTTCTTTTTTAAATGTTACAGAAATATCTTGCGTATACACTTTAAAATTCGTTGATGTTCCAACATATTCTCTTCTCTGAGTGGTTACAAGAAATTCTCCTGTACCTGCACTTTGATCAACGGTTGTTACTTTATAAGAAAGCGCTTTTGTTATAACACCGGTATATGCTTTGGGAAATGGCTTGCCTGCCGCTTGCTGAATTTGTAATTCTGACCGTTGTTTAAATGCATCTGTCATGTAAGGAAATAAATCTTTTACGTTTTCAAAATTATTTTGATTTGAAAATGTGCCAAATCTTTCAACAAAGGGAAGCGTTAAAGCAACAAGTTTTGCGGTTACTTCATCTGGCTGTTCTTTTTGCTGTAAAGGAATTTGCGCTGGCGCTTGTCCGTTTACGGGAGCATTTTGCACTCCCGCTTGAGTACCTTGATTTGTCTCTTCGGTTGCGGCAGGAGCTTCTCCATTATTTTGAATAGGATTTTCAATGATCGGCCCCTCACTCACTGGAGCTTCTTGTTGTTTTTGAATAAACCGCCCAGCCTGCCACACTACGACAACAATGAGAATAACAACTGTCCCAATAAGTGCGGATAAAATAACTTTTAATCGTATTGGCATATCTTGTATGTCATTATGGTCAAATGATTATTTGTTTTGTGATTCTTCAAATTCCTTTTTTGCCGCGTCTATTTCCAAAATCTGGCGCGGATCTGTGGTAATAAGCTGATCTTCTGAATATGATGCTACCACTTTTATAGCAACATGTTTTTGGCCGGCAAAAAAGATGCCTTCACCCGGCGCACTTTCCAAAAGCAGATATTTCTCCCCTTCAGTTAGCATAAATGTTTTTTGAATAATATCAATAGCCGCGGGAGATTGTTTAAGAAGAATTTGAATGGCAGAGTTTGTAAGAATTGCCTTGCCATACTGAGAATTCAAAAAATCATTCACATCTTGCGTAATAGTAGTAACGCCAAGATAATATTTTCTGCATCGTTTAACGAGTGCGAAAATAAATCGCGCGGAATCTTCGTGCTGCATGAGCCACCATGCTTCATCAATAACTAAAATACGCTTTTTTCGCTCTGAACGCACGGTGTTCCAAATATAGTTAACAATAGTGTAAATAGCAGATGGCCGTAGTTCATCTTCTAAATCTCGAACAGAAAATATCACCAGCTGATTCCGCATTTCTACATTTGTAGGATGGTTTAAAAGTCCTGCAAATGTGCCTTCTGTATATTTTCGCAAACGCATAGGAAGCGTCCCTGTCCCCTCCATGCCTTCTAGCACATCCAAAAGGTCACTGACAATAGGCGGTTCAACAGTAGAAAGATCGGTTTCTGCGGTTATATCTTTTTTTGCATACGTTTCAATGAGCGCGCGATCCATGATAGAATCTTCTTCTTGGGTAAATTGCCCCAACATGAGCCGCATAAGCCCTTTTAACGTAATAACTGCGCTTCGAATGATATCTGCCGTAGATACTTGTTCACCAACCGGCCGCGGAAGATCAAAAGGATTTATTTTACTTTGTGAAGACAGGGATATATTAATAAATGTCCCACCTACTGCCTCACAGAGATGCTGATATTCTCGCTCCGGATCTATAATAATTACATCTACACCCATCATCATGGAGCGCAATACTTCTAGCTTAATAGTATAGCTTTTTCCAGCGCCTGATGTTGCAAATACTACCTCATTTGCATTTTGCATGGAGAACCTATCAAAAAGAATCAAACTGTTATTATGCCTATTGATACCATATAAAATGCCATTATCTGAAGTAAGGTCAGATGAAATAAACGGAAACGCCGCTGCTGAAGGAGATGTATTCATGTTAAAACCAATCTGTAACTCATCATCACATAACGGAATAGTAGAATTAAACCCTTGCTCTGCTTGATACAATACACGTTTTGTATATACCAACTTTGAGCCAAAAACTCCTTCCATATCTTCTGTAAGCCGATCAAGCTGTTCAAGTGATTTTGCATAGAGCGTTATATAGAGCCCAACAGAAAAAAAATGCTCTGTACCTTGTGTAAGGTCGTCACGTAATTGCTCTACATCTCTCAATGCTGTTTCTGCTGCCGGATCACGCGGTTTCCCTTTTTCTGACGCCATACCAATCTCTGCCTGGAGGGTTCCCGCTTTATTGCGTAATTGTTTCAATACCACTTGTACTGGCAATGGCGCAAAGAAAATTGATACATCAAATGATGCACTGTAATTGATAATAGGAGAAAACCACCCTACTGCAATATACCGTGGATATCCAACCACAAAAAGTGTACGAACAAATTGTGTCCCCAAGCGCGCATAGGTTGTTTGAATTTCAAAAGCTGATGGAGCAATAAAATCGCGCAATGCCACAAGCCCGCGCCGATATGCAAACTCCTCTTCTAAAACCTTTTTCTGTGTTTCACGCGCACGCGCTTTTTCTGTTTGCGCAGGAGCTTTTGTTGGTGCGCTTTTTTTTACTTGTTTTTTTGGAGCAACAGGGGCAAATGCCATATACACGGTCTAATATTCTTCAATGTGTAATTTTTCTGTTTCTACCATTTTTTCCTGTGGAGCTGTTTCAAAATTATATACTGAATAAAAAAGTTCAATAAGGCTTTGTGTATCTAACCGCGCGGAATTCAATCCCATACTTTGCAATCCAGATACTACCGTACCAACGCGAAGATCAAGAAAATGCTTTCGCTGAAAAAAATACTCTCTATTCAATACAACGTTTCCTGATGCGGAAAAAATAGTTTTTGCTTGCTGAAAAAATCCCTTACGTCCGGCTGCAATTGGATTGTACGGAATAGCAATAAAAAATTTCTTATCCATAATCTGGCCAATTTCAACAAGCTCTGAAATGTATTTTCTATAGTCTGCCATTTGAACCTTTAAAAGATCATTTGTCTGTTCTTTTTCTATTTTTTCCAGCCGTGTAAGGTATTTTGTAATATCAAATATGCGAGACTGCACAATAATCTGCAAAGGAAAATCAATAGTATTCAAAAAGTTTTGGTATCCTAAAATAGTACTCTGTTGTTCATCTTCTGATTTTAAGAAAAAATTTACAGACGCAACCAAAACCACGGCAACCAGCGTGCCATCTTTCAGTATGGCGGTATCATTCGTAATCTCTCGTATCTTTACATACTTCTGTGTAGATGGCGTGGATTTTGTTGCTGTTACACCACTTGCTTCTACTGTTTTTTTCTTTGCTGCCATATAACGCAGTATACCATGTTAAAAAAGTTCTGTCCCTTCATCTTCTTCTTTTGCACCTTGATATAAGCCGCCGGTATCTACCACCAATAACAATTCTGCCATACGTTGATCAGAAATTTTTTGACGTTTAAATTCTTCTATTTTTTCTTTTTTTTCTGTATCTTCTAATTCTGTATGCGCGATATCAAATTCCTTTTTCCATATCATGAGTGGCGGATGCATAATAGCGCGTACCACATTCAGCACAAAAAAATGAAATGCCTGGCCATTTACTTTTAAAAATCCAATAATTCCGCCAAGTAATGCAAGCACAATACCTAATGGAACAAAAAATGCCAGTGGAAATATCTTATATGAGGCAAATATTAAAAGACCATCAATAAAAATAATGGCAAACTGGCGCACCGTAATAGGGCCCATGATCTTATCTTCATTTTCTATAAATTGTGGTACTGTTACTTGCTCCATACAACATTACATGCGTATTCGTTCATTTAATTCTAAAATCGCATCAAATTCTTGCTCTGTAAGATATGGCTTCCCTTCTGTTTTCAGCTGATCAATAACACTTGTAATACTCTTCCCTTTCAGCAATGCCTCTTGACCTATATTCACATAGAGCATATTTATTTCATTCTCACGCCATGCTTGAATTGCGGTAAGTTTTTTGGTAAATGATTCACGTTCCATAGCTTGGATTTTGTCGTAGATACGGCTTGCGGCATTGAGTGGATCTTCGGAAAGGCGCCGAAAATCTTTGAGCGTTAAAATTCGTAATTCTTCTATGGTATCAACAAGGCGCGGAGATTTTTTAATATCCGCAAAAGAAATTTTTCCCGGTTGTTGCGGAGCGGATTTTACCGTAACTGGAATATGAAAAATATTGGAAAATAATCCGCCGCTAGCTTTTTGCTCTTGCGGCATTGCGCCGGTTATTGGAGACTCCTCTGGTATGTGAGGTGGAGGTGTTGTTGCAGGAGTTGAAATTGGAGTTGGAGCAGGCGCTGGCGTGACAGTTGAAGGAGGTATTGCTACTGATGGAGCTACTGGCGCAGGCGCTGGAGTTGGTGTTGGCGCAGATACAGGAACTGATACTGATACAGGAGTTGAAACTTGAGCTTTCTCCTCTGCTTGTTTCTTTGCTTTTTCTATTTCTTTCTGAGCTTTTTCTTCTACTGCTTTCTTTTCCGCCAGTTGGCGAGCTACTTCTTGTTGCGCTTTTTCTTGCCGTGCTTTTTCTTCTTTTTGTTGAAGTTCTTTTTTGAGTGTTTCTATCTGTGCCGATTGTTCTGCGGCAATTTTCTTTGCTTGTTCCGCAGCGTCTTGCGCGGCTTTTTGTGCTTTTTGCATTTCTTCATGAACCTTCTGATCTTCTGCCTGTTTTTTTGCCTTCAATTTTTCCATTTCTTCACGCACTTTTTGTTCTTCCGCGGCTTTCTTTTCTGCCAATTGACGAGCTGCTTCTTGCCGTGTTTTTTCTTCTGCGGCTTTTTTCTCCGCCAACCGGCGAGCCGCTTGCTCACCTTCTTTTTCAACAATCATGGGCACACCATCAACTTCTTCAATAGAAAACGCCGGCAACCCTGTATGTTGAATCTGTGGTACGTCTACTGCTCCAAAAAATGAATGAGGTTGCTTATGCGTAACTCCAACTGTAGCTTCTGCTGGAGTTTTTGTTATCTGTTGAACAGTGAGTTTTTTAACAAATGTAACTGGTATTGATTTCAATGCCTTTCTGAAATAAGCCGAATCAAGTTTTGGTGGAACTGCAGTAAAAATTTCTTTTATCTTTACTGGAATTGCCTGCATCTGTGGGCGCGAAACAAGCGGCGGAAGAGTAACGCGCGCTACTTCTGGTTTTTCTTTTTTCAAAACTATTTCCAAGGGCTCAAGTTCTTTAGTAGTAGAAAATTGAGGAAGTGAAACGTGCAGTTTTGGAGGAGGTGGTGGTGGAGGAGGAACGGGTTTTTTAATAATCATGGGGATATCTGCAAGTGCGGCCTGTTCCGGTAGTGGTGGCAATACAACTGGGGGCAATGGAACCTTACGATGTATTTCTGCATGAGAAATTATCCGAGAGCGGCCTAATTTTTTTTGCTCTGGAGTAAACTCTCGTTTTACAAGTTCTTGAATTTCTTGAATATCTTGTTGGATAGATGCAGGTTTTACTTGTATATCTTTAAGAACTAATGCGCCCTGCAACAATAAGTCTGCTGCCATGTTCGCATTTCGCATAATACTGTTTGCTATTTTTGCATCTAAACCAAATCCACCTCTTTGCACCGGATCAGCAAGACGCTCTCGTATTTCAATAGATGTACGAATATTTCTTAGCCGTGTTACTACAAGATTTTGCAAACGTGTATACAATTCTTTATCTGACGCCTGGAATCCGCTCATAGCAAGCACCTCATCTGCAAGTTCTTGGTAGGTATTTCCAGAAAATGGACTTGTTTTTACTTCTAAATCCGCGAAGGATATTTCACGAACTTCTTTTGTTGGTTCATGTTGTTCGTGTACAACAACCGGAGCAAGTTCATGTAACGTTGCAGACGGCGCAGGCAATTCCAGTATTTCTAATTCAGGAGGAAGTAGTAAGGGAGCGGCACTCTGGGCACCAGCTCCCTCTGTAATATGCGTATTATCTGGTGCCTGCATATTTTGCGCAGGAGGTGATGCAGACTCTGAAGGCGGAAGCGCTTGAGGCGGAGACGGATTTTGTTCTTCTGGTACTACTTCTTCTTGCACTGTTTCTTGCGCGGCAAAAGGAATAATCATCCATTGTTCTACGGGAATATGCGCAAGACTTTCTGGAAATAGCTTTGCAATCCTATGTAGTTCTAAAATATGCCGTAATGTTTCCTTGTCATCTTGGTTAAGCTGGCGAACATTTTTATTTTGCGCCATATATTGCGCAACGTGCAATGTAGAAAGATCTCCATCTGAAAAGCTGATAAAATCTTTTAACCATTGTACAACGTGCGGAGGATATGTTTTTCCATCGCGTTCAATATGTATGCCTTCGCCAATTACTTGTTTATTTTCATACAACGCACGAAGAACATCCGCATTAACATCTTTAACGTTCAAAAAAAGATCTACTGCAAGATTATTGAGTTCCATTTTTACAGCATCATCTGCCCCAAAATAATCAAGAATATTTTTTTCAACAAGCTGGCTAAATTTACTGCGTTTTTGCGCGTAATCAAAGGTTTGTATGTTTTGAATGTGCTCAAATGCTTGCGTATTTGCAAAACGGACAAGTACGTGCAGCAGTGTACTCTTCTCTATATATTCTTCTTCAGTGCCTCCAAGCGCTTGAATGGTTTGCGCGCTATCTTGGAAATAGTTTGGAAATGGCACAACAAATTCACCCACAATATGTTGTGCAAGTTGGCGTGTTTTTTCCGGAGAAAATCCAAAAAGCCGTTGTATGTTTTCTTGTATGTTATCAAGAGGCACATCTTTTACATATATATCTATGACCATTTCTTCAAGTACATCTTTTTGCTGATCTGTAAGTTCAAATGTTTTGCTTGATTCTTCAAAAAGTTCTGCATACTCCGGGGATTCTAAACATGCCACCAGATACGGAGGAAGAGTTTCTAAAAGTCTATTAATTTTCTGCATGTCTATTGGCATACGAATATACTATTTTGTCTTGAATTTCCGCGTAAGCGTATCTACGCTTTCCTTTGTTTCTTTGCCTTGTTTTTGCATTTTTTCAAGTTTTTCTTTAATTTCTTTCATATCTCCTTGCTGTCCCTTATTTTCTTGAGGTCTTTTTTCTTCTGGCTTTTCTTTAGAAGAAGGCGAAGTACTTGGCATGAATCCGGATACTCTTAATGTTGGCTCATTGCTTGCGCCTTTGGGTTGTTCTTTAGGTTGTTCTCTACCATAATATTCATCTTGCAATTTCTGTCTTCGTGCTTTTAACTCATTTCCTTCCGATTCATTGGCTGTTGGAGCTGGGCCTCGTTGCGCTGTTCGTTGTGCCACTTCTTCTTTCATCTTTGCTTCTAATTCCATACGGCGAGCATGAATTTTTTCTAGTTGTTGTGTTTTGGCTGGGGAATCCGGTTGCATGCGAACAGCATCGTATGTTTTATTAAGTTCTGCTATTTTAACGCCAGTTGGTTTTTCCATTGGCGGAGATGCTAGTGATGTGCCAGTTTTTTCTGGTATTGCGGCTACTGGCTTAGCGCCTGCTGGTTCTACCTTCACTGTCGTTGGAGGCATTTGAGGTTTTTGTGGTTGTTCTTTTTGTGGAATTTCTTTAGGAGTAGGGGGCTGTACCGAACCCTTTGGCGCTCCTTCTAGTCCCGTCTTCATACCGCCAACTTCAAGAGCTCCGGTAGAAATCTTGCCGGCTTGAATCTCCCCCACGTTCATTCGTGCCGATCCTTTTTCTCCTCCTGCTCCACCTTCTCTTCCTCGTACTGCAACAAGATTTTCAGCTTCTTGTTCTCTTTTTGCTTTTGCTTGTTCAAATTGCTGTTTAAAATCAACTCGCTGTGAACCACCGGTTGTTTCTGGTATTTGCGCGGGGCCTCCCTCTTTTACTTCTTTGGATTTTTTTTCTGGCTGTTGTGTGCCGCCTTCTTTATATTTTGCAGCGTTTTCCGGTGTATATTCTTGACCAGTAAGCTGTTTAAATCTTCCTTTTGCCGCATTCTTTTCATTTTCATTTGCCCCTCTTTCCGCATATTCCATGACGCTACGGATTCTACTCAATTTATTTTCTTCTGTTTTTTGCTCCTGTGTTTGAGGAACTTGTGTAGTCGGTGTCTGTGAAGCTTGAGCAACTGGTGAAGTTCCTCCAGCTTTTTGCACATTTTGCGTTCCGGCAAGCACTACGCCTTTTTCTTCCGGTTTTGGAGGCGCTGGCGGAACTGGAGGAATTGCCAATTCCGGAGCTTGTGCAGGTGGTTTTTCTTTTGGTTTTATTCCTAAATGTTCATCTATTCCTTTTGCTCCTTGCCATGCCTCTGTCTTTTTAATTTTACCTGCAAGGAACTGAATATCTGTTGCTTGATTGATATCGCTTAATTTTTGGGCTCCTTTTTGTACTGTTTCCCCCACTTTGCCTGCAGCAGCTTTTGCTCCTACTCCTACTGCACCTGCTCCGGATTGTATATGACCCAACGTTTTTCCTGCGTCTTCCTTCAAAAATCCGCCTGTTGCTTTTGCGCCACGCCCCAAAGCTCCACCAACAGCCTTAAGCGCATCTGTTGCTTCCATATCTCCAAGATTACGTACTGCTGATAAGCCTTTTCCTACAGCGCCAGCTCCAGTTTGTACGGCGGTTTTTGCCGCACCCATACCTGCTTGTAATTTAGTTTTTGCAGCTGCGCCAACTTCTCTTGCTTTTTCAACGCCAGCCTCACCTATTGCACCAAAATTTGTTTTTGCAAGTGTGCCGGCAGTTTTTATTGCACCTCCAATAGCAGCGCGTCCAGCCTGTGTTACGCCAGTTCCCGCTGATTTTAATGCTCCCATACTTGTTCGCGCTGCTGCTCCAGTAAACGTTCCGGCACCCTTCAGTGCAGTACCAATACTGGCGCGTGCTCCAGCGCCTCCTGATGGCGCTTTACCACCTTCTTTTTCTCTTTCTTCTTTTCGTTTTCTTAATGAATCTGCGGCTGTTCTTGCCAACCCAAGTGCTCCAGCACCAGCTCTTTTTGCACCAGCACCAAGAGCGCCAGCGCCAGCTCGTGCCGCGCCACCAGCTGCCCTAAATGGCGCCTGCGCAGTGCCTGCCGCAACTCTTTTTATGCCAGAAAGAGCACTTCCTGCCATACCGCCTCCTACACTTGCCAGCTGTTGCGCCGCCACAAGTGACGCAAGAAGCATAGTAACACCAAGCATAAACCCTGCAATACCCGGTACAGTGCCTGCAATAGATTCTCCTACAGCAAATCCTGTCTCTGCTCCCGGCCAATCGCTTCTTCCCAATTCTCTGGCTATTTGTATTTTCCCTGCATCTTTTTGTCCTTCAGCGGCATTTTGCGATACTGCTAACGCCATCCAGAGAAAAAAGATCATGACTGGCCCTAAAATGACATAGTTTGTAAATTCTTTCCACCATTTTGCTGAATATTGTTCTCCCAAAGGAAATGTTGAAAGAAAAAAAGCAAATGGAGATAATGTTACTAAAAACCATATGGCAACAATACGGATGATAAGTTGCAATGTAATAACAGTAACCACTACTAATGCAATAAATGCCAATAATACTGCAAGTAACAATGAAATAAACGTTTTAACAAAATCTGCCGCATCCGGAGTACTTGTTATAGTTAAAAGATTTTGTACACCCAGCAATGCCATAAAATTCCCTGGGCCTGCGCTTTGAATTGCGCCTACAAACGTCATCATGACGACTTGAGCAAAATCTATGAGCAATCCACAAATAGTTTTTGAAAAATTAATGAGAATTGCCATGAGAATAAATTTGGGTAATGTCCGCGAATAGTGGTATTTTTCTTGTTGTAAAATAGTGCCTGCCGCAATAGCCAACAATACCAGCACAAAGAACATGTTACAGAGGTCTCGTACAATGCCCCACCCTTTTGATACGGCCGTGGAATAAATAAAATCATTATAGCTTGCAACAGAAAAAAGCACATACAACACCATTGCAATTAAATCTCCTAAAAATTTAACGATGACTTTTATAATATATCCAATGCCTTCCAAGACCTTTCCGCCAATTTGTGAAGCAGCGCCTGCCTCCGCATACGCATTATGCGCCCATCCAAATATACCAATACCTACCAGTATAAACGCAAAAAGAAACAACGAAAAAAGCACTGCTCCCTTATTGCGCGCGAATCGTTGAAATATGGCCATACTTTTGCCCTTGTCTGATAGATTATCATTCCACTATAGTATAGCATATTATGAATATCTCTGTAGTGAATAAAAAAGACAGAAAAATTGTTTTTCTGTCTAGCGGTTATGGGAGCATGAGCGCGTCTTCGCTTGCGCGGTATAGCATGCGGTAATCCGGGTCTTGGTTGAGACTACTCTTTGCGGTGAGAAGGAAGTAAAATTTCTTCTCCTGACCGGAATACAGTACATACTGTATTCTGTATACCTGCGAGCACCAACCCCATTGCGTACATCCGCTGGATGTTTGCGTGGCAAAGTACTGGAGTATTTTGTTTGCTGCCGGAGTCTTGAGCCATTGCTTGGTACTAAATTGCCAGCGGGCAATAGCAAGATTCTGCATGGGATACAGGTCATCTGATTCTTGTTGTGAACCCCAAGATACATACCACAATGCGGTGTTAGTGGCAGTCATGCGGCTATTGGAGAAGGTGGTGTCAGAGAAGTACTCCGGCATTGGAAGGGATGTTTCTCCGGACGGAATTACGCCTGCTTTAATTGCCATGGTGCCATTTTGCTTGTTCACGCCCTCAAGAAGTGTGTTATATGGATACGTGCTCCATGTGCCAAAGAAATACCCCGGCCCATAGGTGAGGTACTGCGTGCAGGAGCCGTATTGATTGGCATACGTATATGGATCTGTTGGAGACACAAACTCAAATGAGTTTCCGCTGGAAGCAAGCTTGAATACGCCGGCATGGTAATCCGTGCCATTGAGGTAGTCAATCTTGCAAAACGTGGGGCAATTTGTGCATCCTAAAAATCCTGGCATGTATCCTTCTGGAATGTTGGCAATAAGGAAACGAATATCCCCTGCTTGAGAACGCGCAATGCCGTCAATTCTCCTGCGATTGTGGAATGAATACAAGTATGTTACTGGATCGTCTGAATATAGGCGAATTTTTTTCTGATTGAGCACCTCCAAACCAGAAACACCTTGCATCTGCAGAAATAGCGGTTCCGGTGTGGGAGTAGGTGTTGGTATGGGGGTAGGAACGGGTGTTGGGCTTGGTGTCTTGGTGGGAGTAGGTGTTGGCGTTGGTACCGGAGTGGAAACAGGTGTTGGCACTGGGGTTGGCATGGGAGTAGGTATTGGCGTTAGGGTAGGTGTTGGTGCCAACGTGGGTGTTGCAGTGGGCACGGGGGTTGTTGCTTGCCCATTGGATTGCGTTGGGCTTGGC
>Ga0172369_10005599_pt1 | contig 15365 bp, 11 predicted proteins | sample LakKiv25m_FD_114539 | JGI IMG/M metagenome (GOLD analysis project Ga0172369, IMG submission 114539) | Freshwater microbial communities from Kabuno Bay, South-Kivu, Congo - kab_022012_11.25m | ecosystem: Environmental > Aquatic > Freshwater > Lake | place: Democratic Republic of the Congo...
GGCTGGCCGGCGAGCAGCACAAAGAACTCATCGTTGCGGAAGAGGAACTGGCCGATCTCCAGCAGGTTGCCGCCGAAGAGGCCGATGATCGCCCGATCGGTGCTGGCGCGCAGCCGCTGCGCCCCTTCCACCAGGATGCGGTCGCCGTCCGGCCCCCCCGTGATCGGCCCCGGCGGGCTGCGGAACGTCGTCCACATGCTCTCGGCAAATGCAGCCTCGAGGTTGTCGAAATCGGGCGCATGATCGAGCCACGGCCAATAGGTCTGCTCGAAGTAGAGCGCGCCGTCGGGCATCTGCGCCAGGATGCGGCCGCTCTCGCCGCGGATGACCCAGCGCCCCGGCTGGCGCTCCGGCTGCACCCAGGCGGGCATCAGACAGGGCGTGCCATCGGGCAGCACCCACTCCGCCCACCATTTGTCCTCCAGCGCAAAAGCCCGGCCCAACTCGATGGTGTCCACGCCGAACAGGTCGAGCACGTCGGGATCTACGATGGCGAGCTGCTGCACCGGATCGTAGACGCGAATCGGCTTCTTGGGCAGGCCGAGATAGTCCCGCAGCCGGGCATACGCGATGGCCGCGATGCCCGATGAGCGATGCCCGGAGAAACAGATCGGAACCCGGTCAGGCTCCTGATGGTTGAGTGAAGCGAGAACACGTTCGCGAGAGTTCATACCTCCTCCTTTAGCTGTCGGCAGCTCAGTCGTCAGTCGTCAAACGTCCTACGCCGTTCGTCCTTTGTCGTTCGTCCTTCGTCGTTCGTCATTCGCCATTCGTCCTTCGTCCTTCGCCCGCCCTCACGCCATCACGGCCGCTTTCTCCTTCGACACCGCCCACATGAGCGGCTGCCCGGCGAGATAGCGTTCCAACTCCTCGATCATGTAACGGGCCTGGCGGTGGCACTCTTTGTCCATCGAGCCGGCGATGTGCGGGGTCAGCATGACGTTGGGCAGGGTGTAGAGCGGCGAATCGGCCGGCGGCGGCTCCGGGTAGGTCACATCGAGCACCGCCCACAGGTCGGGCCGACTGCGCAACGCCTCGATCATCTCGGCTTCGCGGATCACCGCGCCGCGGGAGGAGTTGATGAAGGTGCTGTTCGGCTTCATGCTGGCGATGTGTGCGCCGGTGATCAGCCCGACCGTCTCCGGCAGCCAGGGGGTGTGCACCGAGACGACATCCCCGCGACGGAAGACCTCTGCCAGGCTGACCATCTCCGCGCCGAGCGCCGCGCCCTGCTCCGCCGTCACGAACGGGTCGTAGGCGATCACGTTCAGGTCGAAGGTCTTCAGGCGGGCCAGCAGCAGCCGGCCGATCATCCCCAGCGACACCAGGCCGACGGTCGAGCCATACGCGCCCGCAACAGACAGCTTGCGGTAAGCGCGCGCCTCGCGCACGAGCGCCGCGTGCTGGAACGCCGATTTCAACCCGAACAGGATGGCCGCCAGCGCATACTCGGTGACGGGGACGGCGTTGGCGCCCCACGCGCTGCAAATCGTGATGCCGCGGCGCCAAAACGCCTCGGTGGTGAACGCCCGGATGCTCCCCGCGCCGTAGAAGACGATCTTGAGGTTCGGCGCGGCGTCGAGCAGCTCCTGGTCGAGGGTCGGGCAGCCCCAGCCGGAGAAGATCATCTCCACGTCACGGAGTACGCCCAGGTTGCCCCGGATCGTCTCCGCGGTCTGGAGGGGCGCAACGATCTCCACCAGGCTGGCGATGTAGGCGCGCTGTTCCGCGCTGTAGATGCGCTCGTAGTTCTGCGCGCCGAGGAGGTAGATGCCTCTGGGTCGTTTTTGTGTGGTTTGAGAGTCTGGCCTGTGTTGGCTCCGTGGGTCAGATGAGACCGAAACTCAACTAGCTTCTGGTTTCGAGGCTTTAGCCGGTTGCTCTCGTTGACCACGAAACCGGCTGAAGCCTCCAAACCGGAGCGCAAGGCCTATTCCAACAGCTTCGACTGCGCCCGCACGAACGCCACGATATCCTCGGCGTCGGCGCGATCCTGGCAGGCGATGTCGAGCAGGACGTTGCGCGTCTTCAGCTCGCCGATGTGCGCCCGCACCTGGTCGCTCGTGCCGTAGAGCATCAGGTTGGCGCGGCCCGTGGCGGCCAGGACGCGCGGCAGGTCTTCGAGCGCGGGCGGCGTCTTTGGGTCGTTGGTCACTTCGAGCAGCTTCAGGTTCGGCAGTTGGGCGACCTGCGGCGCGAAGTGGAGCTTTTGATTGTGGACGTGATAGAGCGCGCCCGCGTAGCTCGCGGTCAGTTGGCTTTCGTAGGGAAAGCCGAACGTGTCGTAGATCTTCGGGCCGCACAACATGGCCGCGTCGTTGGTCATATGCCCGATCGTGCGGTCGGCCATCCAACCGCTGTGATACATGAAGATGCGGCCGCCTGCGACTTCATCGGCCCAATCCAGGATTTGGTCGTAATACCAACGCATTGCGGCGGTCAGGAACGCCATCAGCCGGTGGGCGAACGCGGGGTCGGCCAGGAAATCGCTGAACAGCGCATCGCCCCGGATCGCGTTGCCGATGTCCATCGGCGACATTGTGCCGCGCACCGAAACGAAGAAGCCGCCATCGTTGCGGCGGTGCAGATACGCGTAGCTGTCGTGCATGATGCGATACCAGCGCGTCTCGATGCTGAGCGCCAGCCGGTCGAGATCGGCCGGGGTCTCCAGCATGGGGGTCGGCAAGCAGGTTGTTTCTTGCAGCCGCACCGCCGTCCCCAGCCACGCGCTGTGCTCCGCGATGCCGAAGCGCGGGCAGATCGAAGGCACGGTATCGTCGTCCAGCCCGGCTTTGGCCGCCCACCCCGGTCGGGCCGCGGCCAGGTTATCGTCCAGCCACTCGGTCAACTGGCGATCCAGGTCGAACTCGTACAGTGGCGGGATCGCGGGCGCGTCGGCCGGCACGTGCGCGTTGACCAGGAAATGGCCCGGCTCTGCCGCAGCGTAAAACGCCCGGCACCGCTCGACGACCTGGGCTACATGTTGCGATAACGTCATGTCCAAAACTCTGTTTTCTGGGGGTCTGTGACCCCCGTGCGACGAACGCTGGCCGCCAGCCTGGGCAGGTGACGCCGGTCGCAGATAGCACGCCCCGCAGTTTCGGGCGCCAGCTAGAGCGACTTGACCTTGACCTCAGCCGCACCCGCCGGCCGCCACCCGCCGTATTTCGGATGATCGGCCCCGATCGGCAGTTCCACCGGCAGCCCGGTCTGCGCCGAGTGATAGAGCGCGGTGATCAGCTCGATGGAAGCGCGTGCATCGGCCAAGGTGACGGGCGGCTCGGCGGCGCCGGTCAGCGCATCGTAATAACTCAGGAATTGGCCGACGAACCGCTCCGGCTTCGGCGTAAAGCCCGCCAGCGCGCCCGCGATCTGTTGGTCAATCTCCGGCGAATCGCCCGTGAAGGTCCACGGATCGGCGGTCTGGTTGTACGGCTCGGTGTTGCTCTCGGCGGTCAGATCGCTGAAGCAGAAACGCAGCCGGCTGATCTGTCGGGCCGAGCCGGTGGTAACCGAGGATGTGACCAGGGCGCCGTTCGCCATCTCCAGCGTGATCGCGACGCAGTCTTCCGTCTCGATCGGGTTGACGCGCGTCGCCATCGCTGCGTAGACGCGTTTTGCCGGGCCAAGCACCGAATAGATCACGTCGTGCGCGTGGACCGCCAGCGTGACGATCGGCCCGCCCAGCTCGCGCTCCCACCGGCCGTGCCATGCCGCGTAGTACGCGTCCTTGCGGCGCCAGTGCGTCTCGCTGGTCGCAACGTAAGGTTGCCCTGCGATCCCTTGCTGGACCAGGTAGCGCAGCTTTTGCAGCCCTGCGCCGAAGCGATATTGGAAGATCGGCAGCACCTGCCGGCCCGCACGCGCCTCGGCCGCTATCAGGGTATCCACCTCGCGCAGCGATCCGGCGACCGGCTTCTCCAGGATCACGTGCTTGCCGGCCGCCAGGGCTTGCAACGTCTGGGTGAAGTGCAAAAACGATGGCGTGCAGATGTCCACCACGTCCAGGTCAGGCAGCGCACACATCTCGTCGAGATCGCGACAGACCCGCGGCGCGCCGAAGGCCGCGGCCACTGCCTCCGCCCTGGCCGCGTCCATGTCGCAGACGGCGACCAGCTCGAACCGGTCGGCCAACGCAGCGTAGGTCTCCGCGTGCCCGCGGCCCACGCCCAGGCCGATGATGCCTACTCGAAGTCGTTGTTTCATGTAACCTCAAACGCTCGGCCGAACGGCCGTGCCCCTACGCCAGCGGCGCTCGTTCGATCCGCGCCGGCGCAGGCGCGCTTTCGCGCACGATAAGTTGGTGCGCGAAGACCACTTCCCCGCGCGCCGTGTCGCCGTTGATCCGTTCGATGAGCATCTCCGCGGCCGCGACGCCCATCTGGTAGCGCGGGATACGCTGGGTCGTCAGGCGCGGCGTCACCTGGCTGGCAATCGGCAAGTCGTTGCAGCCGGTGATCGCGATGTCATCCGGCACGCGGCGGCCCAGCTCGGCGCACGCTTGCAGCGCGCCGACTGCGATCTGGTCGTCGTAGCAGATGATGCTGTCCACGTCAGGCCGGTCGCGCAGCAGATCGCGCGCGCCGCGGCGGCCAAGCGTTGCACGCGCCTCGTGCCAGGCTGCGGCGCCGGCTTCACCCGCGGCCAACCACTCGCGCAGCGTCCAGCGGCCCTCGATCAGGTTGGCGGCATATGGCACGATCAGCGCGGGGTCGGGCGCTCGGCCGGCCTCCGTCATTGCCCACACAAAGCCCCGCCGCCGCTCCTGCGCCGCATAGACGTGTTCCGGGCCGGCCATGTACGCGATGGCCCGCCGGCCGCACTGGATCAGGTGATCCACGGCCAGCGCGATGCCGCGCACGTGATCCGAGCGGACGCTGCCGCCCAGCTCCGGTGGCACAGGATGATTGATCGAGACGAAATGGCGATGGACGGCCAGCGCCGCCAGCAGCCCGCTGTCGGGCAAGCGCGCGCCGCCCAGGATCAACCCGTCCACGCGCGCCTCGTGGAGGAAAGCGATCACGCGGCGCTCCTGGTCATCATCCTCGGCGGTGTTGCACAAGATGAGGTTGTAGCCCGCCTCGCGCGCCGCGGTCTCCGCGCCGAGGACGATTTCCGGAAAGAATGAGTAAGAAATATCGGGCACGATCATGCCGATGGAGCGCGTGTGGCCGGTCGCCATGCTGCTGGCGACGCGATTCGGCGTGTAGCCCAGCCGGTGGATGGCATCCTGCACGTGCGCCAGGGTCGCCGCGGCGATATACCCCTTGCCGCTGATGGCCCTGGAGACTGTCTGCGTCGAAACGCCCGCCGCGCGCGCCACATCCTTGATCGTGACCATGTGCCTCGACCCGCCATAATATGTGAGCGCTAACATGTTAGCATCAAGCCCCATGCTTGTCAAATAACATCCTTACCGATACTCACTCAATTCTCATGCACGCTTGCTAGAGTAAGGTCATCTAATTGACCACGAAGGGAGTGCGACCAAGAAGCCGGCCCTTCGCAGTCCGCCGCACGGCGAGATGCGACGAAATCACCTAGAGGCGCCTATGTTCGCAATGCCCCAGGCACCCGTCCGCGTGCTGCGGCGGCTGTTCCAACCACCTGCCAAGCCGGCCGATGCACCGCACACTGCACCCAATGCCGGCGCGGAAACCTATCTTCTGCCGTGGAGCGGCCGGCCGCAAGACACCGCCGGTGTAGCCCGGCCTGCGTACATCACTGCCCAGGGACGCGATCTGCGTATTGATTTGTTGCGCGGCTTCTTCGTCTTCGCCATGATCATAGACCACGTGCGCGAGGCCTCGCCGCTCTACCTGCTCACCGGCGGCAATCGCTTCTTTGTGTCGGCCGCTGAAGGGTTCATCTTGCTCTCCGGGCTGATGGCCGGGTTGATCTATCGCCGGGTCGTCGCTCGCGACGGTTTTCTCGCGGCCGTGCGCAAAGTGTGGGGCCGCGCCCTCTCCCTCTATCTGCTCACAGTGGGCATCACGCTTGTCTTGTTGCCCATCTCCGAGTTGACCCGGCTCCCATGGGCGCAGGGGGTGGATTTCTCGCAGTCACTCAACCTGGTGGTCAGCGTGCTGACGCTTCACCGCACCTACTACCTGGCCGATGTGTTGCTGCTCTACACGCTCCTCTTTGCCATTCTGCCGGCCGCGCTCTTCTTGATGGTTGAAGGGAAAGCCTGGCTGCTGATCGGACTGTCGTGGCTGGTGTGGGGCGTGCATCAGTTTTTCCCCGCGGAGGCCACAGCCACCTGGCCCATCGCCGGCAACTATCTGTTTGTCTTCGCCGCCTGGCAACTGCTGTTTTTCAACGGTTTTGGATTCGGCTATCAGCGGGATCGCCTTCCGGCGCTCACGCAACGCACCGCGCGGCATTGGCAGATCGGCGCGGGCCTGGCGTTCCTCGGCCTGATCGCGTTCTTCGTCGTGCTGGAACTGCCTGCGACCGCTCTGCCGTCGCAGCTCGGCGTCTCGGCTGGCGCATTCACGCGGGCGCAGCTCTGGATTCAGGAGTTCGTGTTCGGCAAGACCGATCTTCGTTTCGGCCGGATCGTGGCCGCCGCGGTCGTGATTCCCTTCCTGTTCCTCGTCCTCACCCGCCAATGGCGCCTGGTGAGCCGATCCATTGCCTGGCTGTTGGCGCCGTTGGGGCAGAATTCGCTCTATGCCTTCACGGCGCATGTGGGGGTGGTCGCGGTCGTGGCGCTGGCGCTGACGCCGCTCGGCCTCGCGGCCGCCAGCCCGTGGTGGCTCAACGCGCCGATCCAGGCTGCTGCTGTCCTGCTGATCTGGGCCATGACCCGCCGACACGTGCTGCAGCCGACCTCCAGGACGCAACCGATCTGGCGCGCCAGCCCGATTGCGGTCGCCATCCTGGCCGCAGTGATCTTACCGTGGTCGCCGGCATCGCACACGAGCGCCTCCACGTTGGCGGTTTCCGATGATGTGTTGGCGCGGGCGTATGGCACGCCCGTCGCCAGCCTTGACCAACCGGCTGTCGCCCTGGCCTCAGAAGCGATCCTGGCCCGTGCCCGCGCCTACGGCACACCCATCGTCAGCCTGGCGCTCCCGCAGGCGACGCCTGCCTACGCTGCGACGCTGCCGACGGCGGCGCCCCTGCTGGCGCGCGGCCAAGCCGCACCGGCCGCGCCGCAACCAGTCGCGACACCCTTGCCGCCGGCCAGCGTTCAGTCGAACGCGGAGAAGGCCATTGCTCCGCCGGCATCGTCGGCGCCCGTGGCCGCATCGCTGATTCAGCAGATCGTCGCCAAACTTCAACCAGTCGCGCAAACGAACCAGCCAGCCGCGGCCAATGCTGCGCAGCCGTCATCGCAAGAGGCAGCTCATGTCACCGCGCCGGCGCCGGTCGAACCGCTGCCGCCCCTGCCGCCGGATAGCGAGTATCTGCTGACCGAGTACATCGGCCCGCTGACCGGCTCGATCTATGGCCGTTCGTTCCACAGCGACCTGCTCGACAAAGACATGCCCTATTGGATCTATCTGCCGCCTGGCTACGGACAGACGACCCGGCGCTATCCGGTGCTCTACATGCTGCACGGCGGGGGCGGGGTGCTCGACGAGTGGGCCGCGCTGGGGATCTTCGAGGCGGCCGACCAGCAGATCCAGTCCGGCGAGCTACAGCCTCTGATTATCGTACTGCCGCAGGGCGACAAGAGCTATTGGACGAACGGCATCAACAACACCCCGCGCTACGGGGATTACCTGGCGTATGAAGTTGTGGGACACATTGACGCGGCCTTCGGCACGATCCGCGATCGGTCGGCGCGTGCGATCGGCGGGTTATCCATGGGCGCATGGGGCGCGCTCTATCAGGCGTTCACGCATCCCGATATCTTCAGCGTGGTGGGCGCGCACAGCCCCAGCCTCTATCCCGATCACAACAACCTCCAGTTCCTGGGGACCGATGCCGAGTTCGAAAGCAAAGATCCGGTCGCGCTGGCGCGCATGATGCCAAAGCTCGACACGCTGCATATCTGGATTGATGTGGGCGAGAACGATCCCTGGCTCGAAGCGACAACCGGCCTGCACAACACACTGCGGGAGCGGGGGATCAGCCACGAATGGCATCTCAACCCCGGCTATCATGAGTCGGCGTATTGGGCCAAGTACACGCCAGCGTATTTGCAGTTTTACGGTCATGCGCTGGTGGGCGCTAAGGGCTTATGAGAATACAACTTTCCGCTACGCTCAGGCCCCAATCATTCCATCCGGTCGTGGACTTGACCGCCCTCCCACGCGTTTTCCTGCATTCATCCGCGACATTTTCGTCCTGTTTATCTTTCAGAACCCACGCAAGTCCGTGCTCGACCGCTGCGGCAAACCTGCCTTCGGCGTCCGCTTGAGCACGACATACTGCAAGCCGTGCGCCTCGCAATACGCCCGCTTTTCCGGTTTGTCGCCATCCTCGTTCACCAGGTAGATGTCCGGCTTGAATCGGGCGATCTCCGGCTCGGCATCCAGCCAGCCCCAGCCGCTCGTCACCACCGCCAGGGTCACATAGCGGATCGCGGCGATCATATAGCGTCGCTCGGCCTGGGTTTGCAACGGGTGGCCTTCTCCTTTCAGGTTCCGTACGTTCGCATCATTCCCCGCCGCGACGATCAGGTCGCCGTAGCTCGAAGCCTCCTCGAAGAAGCGCACGTGGCCGGAGTGCAGCCAGTCGTAGCAGCCGGTGACGATGACCGACGGACGACGAAGGACGAAAGACGAAGGACGGAGCACGGGCTCCTGATCCCTGATCCCCGATCCCTGATCCCCCGGAAACCCGGCCAGATCGGCGGCGGTGAAGACGTGATACGTGATGCCGTGCGCGGCGCAAAAGGCGCGCCGGGCGGCGGTGTCGTCGGCCTCGTCTACGGCCAGAGCCGACAGGTCCGGCGGCAAACCGGTCAGCGCTTGCCCGGAGCCTGTCGAAGGGTCTTCGTCTACCAACGACACCTGGTCCACGTAGCGGATCGCCTCGACCAGGTAGCGGCGCTCCGCCTGGGGAAACTTCGGCGGCTGACCCGTAGTTCGACGGACCAACTCGTCCGACCAGAGCAAGACGTGGAGGTTGCCCAGCTTGCTGGCCTCCTCCAGGAAACGGACATGCCGCGAACGGAGGTTGTCGAAGCCACCAATAACAACGATGGTAGTCATTTTCCCTATCTCAACACAACCCCGACCATAAGCTCACGCGTCCATGGTCACTGGCTCATGCCGGTCAATCGCCTGGAGCAGCACTCGCGAGGCGTCGGAGATCTCTATGCCGATAGGTCGGTCGTTGGCATCGAACTCGACAACAATCCCCTCGGTCGTCTCGACAAAGTAGGCTTCCGCGCCATCTCGGATGACCAGGTAAAGGATATCATGATCCCGATCGTAGTTTACTACTGGTTTGTTCATGTGTCCACCTGCCACTTCTCAAACGATCCTGGATTTGCTCTCTGGTGATGGGATGGATCGTGATGATCTCGACCTCATCTGGCATTTGGTCATAAGCGATCATCATCAGAACCTTGCGCTGTCTGTAGAACACCTCCGAGACAGCGATTTGGCGCAAGCTGTGATGATTATAGAAGCGCTGCGTACTTTCTCGGTAGATACGCCCGGGAACCGATTCTGAGATATCTCGCTGCTGCATCTTGAAGCAAAGATGTTTGCTGTATATGACTTTCATGCGATCCTTCTCTGGAACAACGTTTCAGGAACGCGACCAGCAGCACTCTTGTCTAAAGTATAGCATGGAATCCGATGTGCGCAAATGTTTTTTGGCAGCGCTTACATGGACAGCCAGTCACACAAACAACGTGTTCGTCCACGCCCGCCGGCCGCGCTCATCCTCGATCTCCAGGTAGGCGTAGTCCCACTCGACCGGCACGGCGAAGCGGGCGCCGGTGAGCCGCTGATCGTCGAAGCTGCCCAGGCGTTGGCCCCAGTAGGCCGGCCCGACCAGCCGGATGAACTGGACGGATGACGTCTCGACCTCGACGTTTGTACCGTCGAACCGGATCGAGTGAAACTCCGGCCCACAGGAAGCATAGAAATTGCCCCGGTAGATGGCGCCCATGATCGGCTGGGGCGCACGCGCGGCCGCGTTGACCATGATCCAGCCGCCGTTCCAGCCGGGATGCTCCGGCCGCAGGTGCGCGTCGTCCACCGCCAGACCGAGCACGGCCGGGTTACGTCGCAGCATGGCGTTCCAATACGCAGCGCCTTCGCCCTTGCCGTTCAGCCAGCGGCAGACGTGGTTGTACACCTCGACCCCGTCGAAGGGCCAGCGCAGCGCGTCGTCGAAGGAGTTGCCCGTCCACTGCGGGTGCGCCAGGACGGTCAGCGCGTCCTGCTCGCGCACGGCATTGAGCGCCGCCTGAAAGCCCATCTCGCGCGTGATCCCCGTCACCTTGCCCAGGCACGCCACGTGGTAAAGCGCGCCGGTCGCGTCGCGGCCATCCAACTCGATCCCATCGAGCCAGAGCGGGGGGGCGCCACCGGCGCCGGTCGGGAGTTGCGCCACGTCCGATGCGACCCAATGGTCGGTGGCGAAGAGGAAGTCGAAACCGGCCGACGCGTAGAGGGCGTTGGCTTCGGCGTAGGTCAATCCACCGTCGGAGCGGGTGGTGTGGAGATGGGCGTTGCCCTTGAACCAGCGGCCGCTCGTATCGTAACGGAAACGGCTCGCAGATGAGTTGGTTGTCATCGTGTTTTACTTTCTTGTGGTATCGGCCTATAATTCCAACTGGAGGTGAACGATGTGACAGTCCTGGAAGCTGAGTTGGTAGATATCAAAGCGCGCCTGACTCGATTGGAAATAACGGTATCTCAGTTACCGTTGCAGCCATCCCCCCAATCACGCAACGCGGCGCGGCGAAGATGGGCGACAAAGCCGGTTCCAGTCGTGAATCAGCCGTTGTCAAACGAAGAACTCATCGCGCAGCTGAAGGCCGATGGGCTGATCGTTGACCCGCCACCGATGGTGCGAGAAGCGGCGGCGAGATGGGAGTCGCTCTCGCCGGAAGAGAAGGCTGCTGTCCGTGACGAGCTTGACAACCTGCCGCCTGGGCCGATGGCGAGCGACATCATCATAGAAAACCGTCGCTAGTCAGATGGCCCACTACTACTTCGACACAAGCGCCCTGGTCAAGTATTACATCTCAAAGCCTACGACGCCGTTCAACTGGCCGTAGCACTGCGTCAACAACGAGCTATGGCCGCATATCGGCTGACGCTGACCTTCGTCAGCGGTGACGACCGCCTCCTGGATGCGGCGCGCGCCGAGGGCCTGCCGGGCGACAACCCGTTCGACCACATCGTCTCGGAAGATACCGCCGCGCGTCGCTGACGATTCTACGCCACTCGCACTTGCACCTGAAATCCCCCCGCCACCGGCTCCTCCGACACAACGTACAAATACCCACCGCCGCAACCCGAATACATCGCGCCGGCATAGCGCGCCTGATAGTAACGCAAGATGCCCATCAAGTCAACCGTGATCGTCGGATGGCGCACGGTGTGCGGCAGGAGCGCCGCCCAGCAGGCCATGCACTCGTTCATAGACGCGCCGAGCGCCCGGCCGTCCAGCGCCAGGATCGCGTCGTAGCAATCCCTCCCACTCTGCCCCAGCCGGCGGATCCACTCCCCGTCGAGGTTCTTGACGCCGAGCGGGCCGTAGCCCGGGGGCCGCTGCATCACAGGGATCATCCAGATGACGCGTTCCAGCCAGCGCGCCACGACGGGCTTGTTGTTCGATGCGATGTGCGCCGGGAAGTAGCCGCCTTCGTGGGCGATATCGTAGTCCAACCGGTTGACGCCGGGATAGATCAGCCCAATCATGTCTTGCGAACCCGATGGCTCGGCCTGGCCGGCGTTCTCCGCGGCATAGAGCTCGCGCACCAGGGTCGCGGGGGCGCGGTCGGGCAGGACGCCGCCCCACAGCTTCTCAGCCACGCGGCGCGTGCTCGTGCCCATGCCGCAGCGATCCATGAAGCGCACGGTTGGCTCCAGCGCCACGACGACCATCGAGCCGGGCGGAGATGGGTTTAGCTGGGAAACGAACGGCTGGTCAATCCACCCGCCGGCGAACGCCATGCGATACGGGATGCGGCCGATGATGTCGGTGAGGTCCATGGTTGCTACCTGAGACAGAGGGCTCACCACAAAGACACGAAGGCACGAAGATCACGAAAATAGGGTTCTTTGTGTCCTTTGTGTCCTCATGCCTTCGTGGTAAGCGCGTACCGGTCTTTCAGGAAACCGTCCGCTTGCCCGCCATGCGGTCGCGATATTGTTGCTCGATCCAGGCATAGGTTTTCGCCAGGCCGTCGGCCAAAGGCGTGCTCGGCTCCCAGCCCAACACTTCCTGGATAAAGGTGTTGTCGCTGTTGCGGCCAGCCACCCCGCGCGGCGCGTCGAGCTGATAGTGCCGCTGTAACTTGACGCCTGCGATCCCCTCGATGATGTCCACCAGCCGGTTGATCGAGACCAGTTCGGCCGAGCCGAGGTTGATCGGCGTGGCGATCAGCCGGTCGCAGTGCATGATCATGTCAATGCCCTGGACGCAATCGTCAATGTACATGAAGCTGCGCGTCTGCGTGCCGTCGCCCCAGATGAAAAGTTCGTGTTTGCCCGCGTCTTTCGCCTGGATCACCTTGCGGCAGAGCGCGGCCGGGGCCTTCTCGCGGCCGCCGTCCCACGTGCCACAATTGCCCGACCATACAGGTTTCCCATCGCGACGCACCATCAGGATATGGTTTTTCTCAAGAGTGACATCATACACAACGCCATCATAAGTCTCGATAATTCGGTTCTCACGATTTGTCCATAGCCGCGTCCGGCGCGAAATCGAGATCCGATAAATGGCGCCGTTGTCCAAGTAACAAATCGGATGCATCCCCAATTTGATACATAGTTCCATCATATCATCGGCAAGTTGCCTGGAAACCGTGGAATAACGAGTTTGGGTTCGGTTACCGTCTCCCTTCATCAAAGCGTCGAAGAGGCTTTTGAGGTTCTCCACGGATGACATCAACATCCAACGGGGGATACGCTTCTGGTGCGCGCCCTGTCCGGCTTCCTGCACACACTCGTACAACTGCTTGTTGGAAATGATTATGTCCTGTCCATTGACATAGGGTTGAAACCCCAGTTCTTTCAACAAAGCGACAACTTCATCCTGCTTTTCCCCCGGCTTTTGCGAGATGTTCACCGTATAGTTCGAAGACGTCACAAAGGACGATCCTTCACTGATATACCAACCCATCAATGCAAACCACAAACGCATGGGAACTTTTCGCGACGAATGCAATCTGCGTCCATCACTCATAAAGCATTCCGGCAACGTATAAGTATCTGCGCTATCGAGCTGATTCCAATGACAGAAGGAGGTGAAAGCCATCCGCGCGCGATTCCATCTGGATTCGCTAGCCTTGCAGAGCTTGAAGGGAGATACTGCCCGTGTGGCTGTCCCGCGTGTTGTCACAAAAGACATGAAAAGCGCATGGTCTGGCGTCACGCGCTGATTTACCGCCTTTGCCCTGACATGATACATGGGGCCAGCATACCGATAGTGTTGATGGGCGATCGCCTTAACGTATTCGAGTTGTTGTGTCTCCGGATCGAGCGAAGCGATCCGATCCTCTGGCAAGAGATCTTTGAATAGCTTCCATCCTGATTCGGTCAGGACCTCTGTGTCTTCATCGAAACACGGCCCGTACACATTATGGAAACGCGCAATGTGCGTCTCCAGCCCGCGCTCGGCCCAGTACTCCTGGCAGAACATCTCCGACATCAGCTTCTCCCAGCCGTAGCCGCGCTCGGCCATCGCCGGGTACGCGTCCGACTCCTTGAGCGCCCGCACGTTGGGATCCTGCTGGAGCGTCGTGTTGTATGCGCAGGCGGACGACGAGAAGAAGTAACGCTGCGCGCCGGCCCGGTAGGCCGCCTCGATCATGTGCGTGTTGATCAGGATGCTGCGCAGGCATTCGACGCGAAAGTGCTCGATGAAGCCCATGCCGCCCATGTCGGCGGCCAGGTTGTAGACCTCGGCCGCGCCCTCGCAGGCCCGCACGCAGTTGGCGTACTCGCTCAAATCCATGCAGAGCGACTCAACCCCCGGCACGCGCTGATACCATTCAGGCAGCGGCTTCTTGTCAATCGCCCGGATGCGCGTGAAGCCCTGGTCGTGGAAGCGGCGGGCCAGCGACCCGCCGATGAACCCCCCCGCGCCGCCGATGACGATCAGCGCGTCTTTGGGGAGGGTGCTGGATGCAGTTGGATTGTTTGGCATGGTTGTTCTCTCCGCGTGGTTCTTCGTTCAGTGATGGCGACCGAGGTCGCGGCGGCTAAGTAGCCTGCGGCTGCTATGTCGGTCTGCACCGACATGACGCCGATGGCGCGAGTCCTGTTGCACATGACCGGCGTCCATGTAGATGGACGCCCGGCGCGGCAGCGCCCATTAGCCGCGATTTGAATCGCCGATTATTCTCAACACGAACGCCGCGCTGTGCGGCTGCTCGGCGGGCAGCTTGACCTTCAGCCCGGCGCTATCGCGCGACCATTGCAGCGGCTCAGCCGAGCCGAGCAGCTCAACGCTCCGAATCTCGCCTGGATGGAGCGGCGAGCCGGCGCGCAGCCAGCCCACGGTCGCCTCGCCGTTTTCGGGCCAGGCCATCACGGTTGCGTAGAGCGCATCGCCCTTGGTCGTGAAGCGCACGTCACGGCTGGTGAACGCGGCGCGCTTCGTGTCGGTGAAGCCGCCCTCGAACACCTCGGTCGGCCCCTCGCCGTACACCTTCCACGGCCGCGTGCCGTAGATCGCCTCGCCGTTAATCGCCAGCCAGCGGCCGATCTCCAGGAGCATCGCCTGCTCCGGCGCCGGGATCGTGCCGTCGGGCCGTGGCCCGATGTTCAACAGCAGCGCGCCGTTCTTACTGACAACATCCACCAGGTCGTGGATGATCGAGGCCGCGGCTTTGTAGTCATGATGCTGGATGTAGCCCCACGAGTTCTTCGAGACCGACGTGTCGTTCTGCCATAGCATGGGCCGGATGTCCTTCAGTTGCCCGCGCTCGATGTCAAGCACCGCCGCCTGCTCCGGGAACGATTTATTCTTGTAATTGATCGCCACGCCCTTGCCCCACTCCAGCCCGCGGTTGTAGTAGTAGGACGCAAAGCGTTGCAGGTAGGGCTGGAAGACGATCTGCTCGATCCACCAGTCGAACCAGAAGAGCTGCGGCTGATATTTGTCCACCAATTCGCAGCAGCGCGCCAGCCAATCTTCCAGGAACGCGGCGTCGGGCCGGGGCTGGGCGTCCAGGCCGTAGCGGTCGTTCGGCAGCGCGGTCGCCGGGCCGTAGA
>Ga0172369_10005604_pt1 | contig 15354 bp, 13 predicted proteins | sample LakKiv25m_FD_114539 | JGI IMG/M metagenome (GOLD analysis project Ga0172369, IMG submission 114539) | Freshwater microbial communities from Kabuno Bay, South-Kivu, Congo - kab_022012_11.25m | ecosystem: Environmental > Aquatic > Freshwater > Lake | place: Democratic Republic of the Congo...
CTGCTATAATAACCAAAATTTCCACAACACTTAGAAAGTGAGGTAAAAATGGGACTTCCAATGATGCATGGTCCTATTACGGAAAGTGATCACGAAGATGCGACAGTATTTTGGTTTAGAATACCATTAGGTTTTGCATCTGTGACTACTTTTTTGCTTGCTTCAAATATTTACCTACGAGCGTTAGGTCTCACAGCTACTCTAGCTATGATATTTCTACCTCGTAAAATCGTAGATATTATTGGCAGTGTACTATATCTGTCGGTAATAACAGCCGGTATCATTTCCATCTTACTAAGGGGAGTTTAGTAGGATGCCCTAAAAGGAACCCCGTTTGCTACATTAAGCGGGGTTCACTTCGTTCTAATCAAATTATATTCAGTTTTCTTTTTCCACTAAAATATTAGTTATTTCTGTAATTATATCTTCTAATCTATGCTCTGCCTTTAGAATGTATTTTTTTGCCCCTAGCGCTAACATTGTGTGCACACTCTCATCGTTTGCAGAATTAGATACTATAAATACAGGTACTTTGTTCCAAGAATTGTTCTCTCTAATCTCTGTTAATACCTCTAGTCCGGTCATATCAGGCAAATGGTAATCTAACCACAAGGCATCTGGAATACTTTGACCCGCTTTCACATGCTCAATTGCCTCTTTCCCTGTTTTGTAGTGTATTACCTTTATTCCTAGTATGCCCAATTTTGTAACAATTGCTTCTAATAATAACTCTTCGTCCTCTATTACCATTATTGTGTAATTATTCATATATCTAATGATACTTCACCTTTCTTTGGTTTCATACCTTCTACGGGTAACGTAAACCAAAAACTTGTACCTTTACCTTCTTTTGATTCAAACCAAATTTTTCCCCCAGACGATTCTACGATAGCTTTAACGAGGTATAGACCCAGTCCTGTACCATCTGTTTCCATGCTTAATACATTGGACGCTCTATAGAATTTGTTAAATATCTTTGCTTGGTCCTCTTTTGGTATCCCTACACCTGAATCACTTACTTGAGATAATATTTCATTTCCCTTTTTAGACACCATCACTGATATTTCTGATTTTTCTGGAGAATACTTGATAGCATTAGTTAAAAGATTCATATAAACGTTTCTAACTAATTTAGGGTCAATATTCAATTCTTTAAGTCCACTATGTATGCTAACGATGGGTGTTTGTTTCTTTTCCTTTATTTTAGCGGCTAAGTCTACCATGACCTCATTTATGAGTTGTCCCAAATCTGTTGGTTTTGGTTCTATTATTATTCTTCCAGATTCAATACGTGATATGTTTAGTAATGCGCTTACAAGTTCTAACATTCTCTCATTGGACTTATCTACATTCTCTACCATTTGCTTCTGTTCTTTAGTTAGGTTACCTGCATCCCCGTTCAAAAGCATTTCTAGAAACCATTTCATTGCTGATAAAGGTGTTCTCAATTGGTGGGATGCCAAGGATATAAATTCTGTTTTCATACGATCTATTTCTTTAGCCTTTGTTATATCTCTCTCAATACCAACAAAGAAAATAACCTCCCCAGACCCATTTAACACTGGTGTGATATGTGCATCTGCTGTGTATTCCTCTCCATTCTTTCTCTTATTTCGCAATTCCGACCAAAAAGGCTTCTTTTCTTCTTTAATAGTGTGCCATAAGGTTTTATATGTTTCAGGAGTCATCAATCCTCCCCATAGTTCTTTTCCTCCTGCTTTTTTACCAATTACTTCTTCTGTAGAAAATCCTGTTATTCCCGTTACTGCTTTATTTGCATATAAAATAATCCCCTCTGCATTTGTTATTACTATATGGTCAGAGGCATATTCAACTGCCAGTTCAAATTTTTTTAAATCTTGTGCTAAATTAGTAGATTTTTCTTTTTCTTCATTAACGTCTTCCAAAATATTTAGGACTGCCAATTGTTGTTCTTCTAACGATTTAGTTTTTTCACTTAATTCAGCTGTCTGTTCTTTAACCCTTATTTGAATATTTTTAGTAGATTCTTGGATATTTATTAACATCTTTTTTATAGCTCTGGCCAATACTCCTATTTCATCCTGTTGTGTTATATCTATCTTTTCCGCATTTTCTTCGAAGTTACCACTTTCTATATTGGTTGCTATATCTGTCAATTTTAATATGGGTACCGCTATCCTTTTCGAAAGGATATATCCAGATATCAGAATAAAAACTATAGCAACTAATGCAGATGTACCAAGTACTTTTAATAGTTCATACCAAGGTGTATAAATTTCGGATAAATCTACCCTAGATATTAAACACCAATCTAGTCCATTTATATACGTATGGGCTGTAATGCTTTTTATTCCCCTGTAATCTGTATATACTCCCCCTTTTGTATGGTGAGGGCTTATATTAGCTGGATCTGTTATACAGTTTTCTGCTGTTTGTGTTTGGACTTTCTCCGTCATAACTGCCTCTATTGTTTTATATTTGGTTGTAGAGATTAAATAGTAGTCTTTATTTATTAAAAAACTTTCCGATGTATTATAGGATCTTTGGACTGTTTGGAGTGTTTTTTGAATACTTCTATCTTTAAACTGTACTGCTAGTATTTCTCCTGTTTTAGTTGGGGATAATATTTCGTAAACCAGTTCTTTTGATGTTTCATCTATAAATGTATTTGTTACCAAGGTACCCTTTTTTGCCTGTTCTAAAATAACCTGATCTCGATCAGGTGTTAAGCTTACGGTACTTATTATGGGATTACCTATTGAATCTAAAAGTGTAATGCCTTCAAACTCATCAACATGTCTTTTAAACATATCTACATACATTATTAGATTATTTACATCTCCCCTTTCTCCTTTGTTTAACTCCGTAACAATGTTTTCATCCTCTAAGATAGTTTTTACCACTTGTATATGTTCCTGTGTTATATCTCTAATTATTTCTGCTTGGTTATTGTTTATCTCGTTTAACTGCTTAAATGTTTGATCTTTTATAGTGGTATATATTTGTGTTCCTATAAATACACCTGTTGTGACGAACACAGCTATAAATGTAAGAGAGAAACCCAAGTTAATACGAGTAGTTAATCTCATAACCAATAAGAATACACTCCATTTTCTTCTGACTCTATACGCAATTTTAATGTTTCAACAATTACAGAAAATTCTTTTTTGAATGTTTCCCCATTAGAAATCACATTAGTGGGTATTTCGTAAGTAGATAAAAAAGCTAATACCTTAGTTCCTATTTCGTGCATCTGTTTTATGAATTCTTTGGTGTTACTAGTATCGATTCCGCTATTTTCCATTTCTAGCAGTAATTCTTTATAAAATACATCATTTTCCAAAGTTAGATGTTCCAGTAAATCCTTATGGAATTTAACAAGATTACTGCTTACAAATTGTGCATCTATTGTTTCTATTCCTATCTTTTCTTGTATTGTTATTAAATCCGTTTCTAATTTTCTATGTTGCCCTAAGAGTTTAGTTACTATTTCTTTTTTATTTACCATTTTCTATGTCCTCTGTTTTCAAACTTAATATTTCCTTTTTTAGTTCTACCATTTTCAATTCTCTTCCAACCATTAAATTATTTAGCTTTTGTAAATTGGCTGTTCTTTCTTTTACCTTATCTTCTATATCTTCCTTAGCTATTTTTATAGCTTTAATCATGTCATTGTATGTGGTAACTAAATCCCCTAGCTCATCTTTTGTGTTTATACCCTCTATGGGGGTATATATTCCTGTAGCTGCCCTACGATTTGCCTCTTGTATTATTCCTAATGGTTTTAAGAATCTAGCTACTATAAAATATATTATTACTGTCGCAGACACAGCAGCTATTAATACTAACAAGGATAATATACTCGCTGATAGCAAGGATTGTTCCATTATGCTCTCCGTTTCCGTTTCTGTAATCATATAAAACGGAAAATTCCCTATTTGTTTTACAGCAAGTAGCTCTTGTTCATTATCCATTTCATCAAAGAATTCCAGGAATTTAACGGTCTTAGCATTTTCGAGTTCGTTCATGAGAATATCATAAGATAGGGGGTTTATTACGAAGTCTGCGTAGCGTTTCTTTTCCGTAATAGTTCTTAAAGTATTCTCCGATAGTTTGCCTAAACTATTATATAAACGTGTATCTTCTGAAGTATGTATTATTACTCCATAAGAGTCGGATAACATTACTTTATCTATGTTTTCTCCCGTCTTTAAGACTTCATCAACATACTTGGGTATAAGCTTTACCACTGCTACACCTACTATTTGTTCCTTATCATATATAGGGGTAGAGAAGTAGTACCCTAGCTGTTTGCTGGTTATTCCTATCGATATATCAACAAAGTCTTGTCCCTCTATTGCTCTCTGAAAGTAATCTCTAAAACCATAGTTTTGATTTACAAAAGACTCATCTGTAGAAACTAATACTATACCAGCGTCATTTATTAAATAAAGTGCCGAATATTTATCATCAGAATTATAGCTATTCAATATTTCTGTTGCATTTAGAACTTTTTCATTTACCATTGTTTCTATTACATTGGGGTTTCTAGCAATAGTTCGGGATAAATCACCTGCAGAGGTTAAAATATTTTCTACCTGTGTAGTTTGTAAAGCTATTGCATCTGTAATGGTTTGTTTCTTTTCGTTTCGTAGGGTTTTAAATGTATTGGTGAACGTCACTATAGTTGCAATTATTCCAAAGAATAGTATTACCCCAGTTATAGTCAGCAACATCTTAGTCTTTAGACTATAAAAAGAAAACTTTAAGGCAGGCATATTATAAGAATATCAATTTTTTAAATAAACATAAATTATATGTATGAATGACATAAGGCTAAAAGTAAATATTAAGATGAAAAAGTGGAGATAAGAAAAGAAGGACAGGCACGTCCTTCAGTTCTGATGTGAGCAACGGTTTGGTGAGGGAACGCGACAGCCAAACGAACTTGCTGGAGCCAGGGGGCAAACGACGAACGTGCACTTACATGCAAACGAAAACCGCTGCTCTGATGACCACTTACACTTGCTTGAACATCAGGACGTGCCTGAGGTGGGGATGAGTGGATTTGAACCACCGACCTTCGCTTTTCTGAGCGAAACTCTGCCGGACTGAGCTACATCCCCTCGAATGAAGATTATCGAAATTTGATCTTCTTCATCGAAGTTCTTGCATTGTAATACATTGTCTCTGTAAATGCAACACCCTTTTTCTATTCGTGAATTTGTTGTAGTAACGGGATTAGTTCCTTGTATACATCCTTTGGGTTTAGGTTTGTATCTAATAGTCCAAAATGTTTTTCCGGTGTAATTACCTCATACTCACTTGATTCTGTATCATATAGTTGCCATAAAGCTAATGGAACATTGTGTTGTTGGCACGTTTTATATAACCATACATATATTTCTGCAATGTCCTTGGGGGACACTCTTACAAAATCAGGACTTATGCCAAATTCATTAAACCAGAGGGGTTTGTTTGTTAGGTTTCTTGTGTAAGTAACTATTTGTTTAATATTCTTTTCTAATTTCTTTTTATATACCTTTTTGCTGTTTATAGAAAAGTAGCAGTCTAGTAAATAGGGATGAAAAGCTACAATATCAAAAAACTGTTCTGATCCTAAATCTATGCAATCCCTAAAGAAGTTTTTTTTAAGTAAAAAAGGTATATCTAAGGTGTCTTTTCCGGATATACCCCCAAACACTATAGAAGCATTTTTATCTATATTTTGGATAATAGCGGATATTTTTTCTAAGAACAAACTATAACCATGTGCACTAGGGGTTTTAATCCAGAATCGTCTTGTGTTTGGCTCGTTCCATACCTCCCATATACTTACATATTTTTTGTATTTTGTTACAGTATGTTCAACAAAACTTACAATATCCTTTTCTATAGCATCTATATCTGGGTATTTCCTTTCTGGGAATAATAGTGTAGCTAAACTACCTGGTACTTGTCTTACTAATAAACCAACAATTTCAATGTTATTCTGTTTACATAATTGGCAAAAGTACTCTGTAGCTTTTATATTTTCATCAAGGTTAAACTCTAGTCTTATATGGTCTACTCTTAAATCTATTAAAGCTTGTATGGTTTTTTCTATGGAAACATCATTAGACAAAACTACATTAATTCCAAACCCACTAAGTTTCTTCATATTGCTATTATAATTGTAAAAGCACTATTTAGTAATATAATGAATTTATGAATAATACATTCTCTATTAAAAAATCTATAAGTTTCGGTTGGAATACCTTTTGGGCCAATCCATGGTTTTGGGTTATCTCCTGGGTTATAGTATTTGGCCTTTCTGCGAGCAGTTCTTTTAATGCCCCTTCTTCTAAGGGTTCGGAAGATAGAAATACGTATTCAGCCATCCAGAATACAATTGTTAGCGAGCAGAACGAAGTGCGGGGAGTAAATAATTCCAAGGTTGAATTAGCCGACCCGTTGGATGTAACTGCTCAACCCATTACAGAACCCAAAAAAGATACTCCTATGCCTTGGGCATTGATTGGGCTTATTGTTGTATACGCGGTGCCCGTTTTTGCAGGTATATTAGTATGGTTATTTTTAACAATAACTGTAGGACAAGCCATAAAGATGGGTTATATTCACTTATCCTTAGATGCTGCGAGAGGAAACAAATTAGATTACAAAACAATATTAAGCGATATTAATTTAAAAAAATCCTTCAAACTTTTAGGTTTAGCCTTTGTCTATGCTCTAATTGTATTTTTGGGATTTTTGTTCTTCATTATTCCAGGTATTTACTTCATATTTAAATACTACTTTGCTACTTACTTTATGGTTGATAAGAATGTCGGTATACGGGAATCTCTAAAAATGAGTGCAGAATTGACTAAAGGAGTTAAATTTAAACTGTTAGGTTTGTCCTTAGTTTCTGCAGGAGTTATATTGCTAGGGTTATTAGCTTTCTTTGTTGGTGTTGTCCCTGCAGGTATTATTATTGGTTTAGCACAAGCACATGTATACGCCACATTAACTGGGGATATAAAAGACAAATAATCAATTGAGAAATGATTGATAAATAAAAAGGGATCGAAAGGTCCCTTTTTCGTATCTAGAATATTTTATTTAATTTCGTTTCCAAATCAGACTTACTATCAAATACTACTGTTTCTGTAGCTAAATTAGATAAATATTTGTTTTCTTTTTCTACTTTTTTATCAATACAAGCAACGATTCTTTTGCCCAATAGTTTTCCAAATATAAACTCGGCCATAATCCCATAACTCACAACACCACTGCTTATGTAGGCGACTATAGCTTTCGATTTAGTAATATTTTTTAAAATAGTGGATATGTTCTTGACTGTGGAAACATGCTTTTTACCCCAAGCTTTTGCGTCTCTATTTAATAAATAGGTTAAATGACCCCTGTTTTCTAGTATTTTAACAAGACCTTCTAGGTTCTCTTTTAATTCAGTTTTGTTTGTTACGTTTGTATACTTATAGGCAATATACAGGTACATTGGTTCATTCTACCACGATAGCTATAGCAATATCCAATTCATTGGGTAAAAAATTCGCCAGTATTACTACTGGCGAGGGTTCCTCCACTAAGGTTATTTCTTAAGTGCACCTTTAGCTTTCATTGGTTTGTGAACACGATTAAACCACCAATTGTAGCGCCCCTTGAAGGAAATTTTTGCTTTCTTGAGGATAGCGGAGGTTACTTTCATCAAGTTTTTCATATATCTCCATTGGGTTATTTAGGGAATATCTAACTATCTATGAAAAGATTATAACAAAAGGTTTAAATCTTGAAATCTAGATTTTTATAGTTTCCAACTACTGCAATAGATAAAGTGGAGGGTTTAAAAACCAGATTACATACTTCTTTTATATCTTTCATAGTTACTTTGTTTATCTTATCTATAACGTAATCTGGTGTTTTTATGTCACCTTCAAACATTAAATCTTCTAGGGCAACCCCTAATACTGTTTCTGGTTTATCAAATGCTAAAGCTAGTCTTCCTTTGTAGGTTTCTTTTGCTATATCTAATTCTTTTTGAGTTATTTCCCATTTACTATTTCCTCCTAACCCTAAAGATATCTCTGTAATCAATTCAATGGCCTCGTTTAACTTATTCTTAGGTAAACCTGCACCAATTATTAAATCTCCTACATCTGCATATTCATCAATTCCAGACCCTATTGAATATGCCCAACCTCTATTCTCCCGTACCTCTTTTAATAGTCTAGACATCCAACCCCCTCCAAGTATTTGATTTGTTAGCTCTAGAGCATAATGTAGTTTGTGCTTTATGGGTAATCCTCTAAATCCCATGTATACAGCTGCTTGATCTAATTCTCTAGTTATTAATGTTTTTCGTACCTCCAATTGGGTATCCCAGGAGAATACATTTTTGTTAGGTAAAACATTTTCGTTGTTTATTAACTTCTCGAATTCTTTCTTAATATATTCCAACACTTGATCTTCTGTCCCATAGTCACCAACCACTCCAATTATTATGTTTTCGGGCACAAACCATTTATCAAAATACGCTCTCAAAGATGTAACAGTCATGCCTTTTAAACTTTCCACAGTACCTATAATGGGTCTGCCTAAGTTTGTATTCCCATATAGAGTAGATACCATTGTCTCTGCAGCTTTGCTGTTTGGCATATCCTCATACATGTATAGTTCTTCTAAAATAGTTTCTCTTTCTTTATCAAAGTGTTCCGATGGAAGTAGGGGGGATGTAGTGATTTGTCCGACTATTTTTATAGCCAAAGGTAAATTATTTTTATCCAATTTTACCCAAAATCCCATTTCATTTTGACCCGTATACGCATTAAAGTCACCCCCTACTGTTTCAATTGCTTCTTTTAAATCAAATACCCCTGGAAATTCCTTTGTTCCTTTGAATACAAAATGTTCTAAAAAATGAGCACTTCCTGCCTCTATATCACTTTCTTCTCTAGACCCCGTACCTATAATTGCACGTACTGTAACAGATTCTCGTTGTTCCTTTACTAAAACTATTCGTAATTTTCCTAGCTTATATATTTTTGGTTCAAATTTCATTCCTCTATTTTACATCAACTTACCAACTGAGATATCTTCTGTTAAAATTTATTTCGTGCATACAGGTAAACTTACAAAAATTGTTGCTACTATTGGTCCCTCATCCGAGGATCTGGATACAATTAAAAGCTTAATAGACGCTGGGGTAAATGTTTTCCGTTTTAATACAAAACATAATACTAATGAGTGGCATCTTAATACTATTAACAAAGTTAAAAAGGTAGCAAAAGAGCTAGGTCTTCCTATAGGTATCCTTGTTGATTTACAAGGACCGGAAATAAGAATAGAAACATATGAGGGACAACCAATTGATATAAAATCAGGGGATACACTTCCCTTTGTAAACTCTTTTTCACAAGTAGATGATTTTAACGGTGTCTACCCTATCAGTCGTTTTATCAGAATACCTCAGGTAGAAGTATTTAATGCTTTGTCTGTGGGTGATACTTTTTCAATTGATGATGGTTTTATAGATTTCGAAATAGTAAAGACAAAAGATAATGCTTTCACTGCAGAAGCAAAAGAAGATTGTGTTTTAAAAACTAGAAAAGGACTTAATCTAGTTGGTAAAGATGTGGATTTACCCTCCCTTACTGAAAGTGATAAACAACGAATATCTATGGCAGCAGCGGCGGAAGCCGATTTTATGGGATTATCTTTTGTTAGAAGTGCTAAAGATATTTTAGAACTTAGAAAAGAAATGAAGAAACACAACTTTGAATCTAAAATTGTTGCCAAGATAGAGAGCCAATTAGGGGTAGACAATTTAGGGGAAATATTAGAAACAGCCGATTCCATAATGGTAGCAAGAGGGGATTTAGGAATTGAAGTGCCTATAGAAAGGATGACTCACTTACAAAAGGATATGATTAAAGTAGCAAGAGATTTGAATAAACCTGTTATTGTAGCTACACAGATGTTGCAATCAATGATTGATAGTCCAAGACCTACAAGAGCAGAGGCTGCAGATATCGCCAACGCTGTATATGATGAAACGGATGCTACAATGTTATCCGGTGAAACTGCTTCTGGTAAATATCCAGTTAAATCTGTAGCTACTATGAGAAAGGTTGCTAGATACAATGAAATACATCGACCAGAAAGCACTTTCCATCCCAGATTAAGTACTCAAACACATGCAATAATTAGTGCAGCTTATTCATTAATTACAAATAAACATGATATAAAGATAGATAAGATAGTAGTATTTTCAGAAACAGGGTTTACACCAAGGGTACTATCCAGTTTTAGACCCAAAATACCCGTTATTGCTATAAGTGAAGATCCAAGAACAGTAGGCTCTTTAACACTAAGTTATGGAGTATGGCCGGTACTACTTAAGATACAAGAACCTGATTTAACTTACCCAAAGAAAGCTTTAAACGAACTTATGGATAGAGAATATATCAAAGAAGGGGATACAGTACTCCTTATTCATGGTAGACACTACAGAGAAGCTGGGGGTACCAATGCCCTTATATTATTGACTGCATAGAAATAACCATCTCCTATTTGGAGATTCTCTAAACTACAGCTTTATTCTAGGTACAACACTAATAATTACAGGCTCTATCCTAGGTAATAACAAACAAGCATTGGGAAGATAATATAATGGTGACCCCACGGAGAATCGGACTCCGGTTTACAGGATGAAAACCTGTTGTCCTAACCACTAGACGATGGGGCCCCAGGACACTATGTATTTTACCAGTTATTACGCTAAATATGCAATATTTGTTACAATAATAGAAGCTTATGAGTTTTTTCACAGCTTTGTTCTACTATATATCTGCTTTTATCATTGCTGTATTACCCTTTAATGCATATATAGAAGGGGTAGTAGAACAACCGACATCCTTTTTACCTTCTAAAGCATCCTCTCAAAATGACATTGCTATATCGAGGTTAATCTATAGAGGGTTGTTTACCTACGATATATATGGAACTTTAATACCAGATTTAGCAGATACGTGGGAAATATCTGAAGATGGATTGGTTTACACAGTTAAAATAAAGGACAATCAATACTGGTCAAATGGCAAAAAGGTATCTGCAGAAGATTTGATATACACCTCATTTAAGGTTGAATCCCTTAATGGAGTTGCTACAGATAAGGTAGATGACTTAACTGTTAGATATATATTACCTAATAAATATTCTCCGTTTCTTAGCCTACTAACTATGGGTATTATGCCTGTAGATGCAGAGGATAAAATGAATCCTCTTAAACCAGTATCTAGTGGGGAATTTTCTGTGGGACTTGTAGATAAAAGGGGTACTGCAGTTAAAAAGGTGGTTTTGGTATCTAGAAACAGGGAATTAGATATTAGAAAGATAGTGTTTAACTATTATTCAAATGAGGATGAATTAATAACAGCTGCTAAATTAGGAGAAATAGATAGCTTTTTGTCTAAGAATGAGCATAAAGTAGATAACTTTTCTAACTTTAAATTCCCCCTTCAGGGTATCTATTACGCTTTTTTCTTTAATCTTGGAAATGATTCCTTTAAAGATATTACCCTTAGACAAGACTTAGAAAAGGTATTAGATATATCTAAGCTTATATATGATAAAGGGATAATGGTAGAGGGACCTATTAGTAGGAGTATTTATACGGATAAACAGTTAAATTTTGATAAATACTTAGAAACCTATAAAAAGGATTGGAATAATAAAGAGATAACCATAACTATGGCGGACATACCTTCTCAATATGACTTTGTTAAGAGAGTAAAAGATATTTGGGAAGATAGATTAGGAGTAAATGTGAATATAAAGAAAATAGCCCCTGATCAAATGTCTAAATATGTAATAGAACCCAGAGATTTTGAAATACTCTTTTATGGTCAAGAGGTAGGGAGAGATCCAGATAGGTATGTAAACTGGCATTCTAGTCAAAAGGATTTTCCAGGATTAAATCTCTCTGCCTTTAGTCATATTAGAGCTGACAGAGCTTTAGAAGAGGGTAGAAATGAGATAACAAATGAGGGTAGGGTAGTACACTATAATGAATTCCAAAAGGTTATGAACGAACAGACAACTGCAATATTTCTTTACCATCCTTTCTTAAACTACTATGTTTCAAATAGAATATCTGGGGTAGGAGATAAGTACACATTTACTGCGTATGATAGGTTTTTAGACTTTGCTAATTGGGAGCGTATTAGAACTAATTAATGTATAATACCAATGTATTTAACCCATGGTGGCTGTAGTTCAGTGGTAGAGCGCCTCTCTGTGGAAGAGGATGTCGCGGGTTCAAGTCCCGTCAGCCACCCCATGAAAGACCATTACAAGCAACAAAGATACTATCAAAGGGACTTTGTAGCGTATACTCAAGATTTCCGTTATCTAAAAACAGGTTAGATAGTGTTAATCCAATAATTTGTCTTTTTTCTTCAACTGTCGAACCTGTGAATAATTCATAACTCCTAGAAGCCACGTCTAATAAGTAAGAAACGGTAATATAGTAGTCTTTATCTGCATGTTGTAATTTATCTAATTTATCCCTGTAATCATCCTGAATTGCACGCCACTTTTTTTCACATTCGTAATATTTTTCTGGAGTAATACTACCTGCACATTTGTCTTCATATGCATTTTCAATCATGGTTTGGTATTTTTTAATTTGGCTGGTGTATTCATCAAATAAACTTTTATTAAACTCAATTTTACCTTTATGTGATTCTAGTAATATATCGGTAATTCGTTTTAATTCATTCTCAGGTAATTTCATTTGAGAAAATATAGTAGCAAACTGCTCTGTTAAAGCTTTTTCTTCAATGCCTTTTGTTGGATGTTTTCCCTTACCCCCTGTACATTTGTAATATAAGTATTTATGTCTGTTACCATTTTTCTGCACTTTTATATGTGGGTCTGGTGTCATTGCACATCCACAAGTTTTACAGGTAATTAATCCTGTATAAATGCCATTTTTAGCTTTCTTTTTACCTTTATGCTGGTTAATACCCCTGCCATTACGTATATCTTCAACTTGTTTCCATAGCTCCTTTGTAACAAGGGTTTCATATTTATGAGGTATTAGTTCTCCTTTATATTCTCGTTCGCCCATATAAAAAGGATGTTTTAGAATTTTTTCAACTTTGCTTTTAAGAAAGTTCTTATCTAATGTATGCCTTATTTCTTCTGCAATAGAAAGATAAGAATGTACCCCTGTAGCATATAGTTCAAATATCTTTTTAACTATTTCTGCTTCATAAGGAATTACTTTTACACCTGCTTTGTTGTTACTATCTCTAAAGTTTCTATAACCAAATGGAACTTTTCCAAATACCTCTTGTGATTTAATCTTACTTTGTATTGTATTATATGAATCAGCTTGGCATCTATTTATATGTTGCTTGGCAAGAAATACTTTCAAATCCCAATCTTGAATATCTCTGCCATAACTATTTTTTGTTAATATCAATCTATCATCTACAAAGTGTAATTCTTTATCAAAGTCTTTTCTTAGATCATCCATTGCAACTGCATCTCTGTAATTTCTGGTTAGTCTATCAACACGAAAGGCAATGATTGCTTTTATATCGTTTGTTTCTTTGAGAAAATCAATCATAGCATCAAACTTTTTCCTAAGTTTATCTGCCCCTGTTTCTTGAAATACGAACTCACCGTTTGGAACTATTTCAATATCATGTTCTTTTGCATATTCTTTAAGCGATGGTAATTGTATTTCATCAAGTGATAACCCCTGCTTTTGTTGTTCAGGTGTTGATACTCTAGCAAGTATAATTCCCTTTTTCATAGTTAATAATCTGAACCAAATGTTTTATTTGTCAGTTCAGCTAGACTACTAGATGATTTAATATCCTCTAGCTTGTAATATCTTGGACCATATAATGATAACTGTGGTGTTTTTCCTAATATAATAGGTTTCTCTAGTTCAATAATATTACCGTCGTGATAGATGATATATTTACCTGGTTTATCGTTAAAGGGTTCAATCTTAACAATCTTTGCATAGTATCTTATTGCACTAATGGGTACACCTTCATACAACGCAACATATTTTAGTTTTTCAATATTTGTTTGTCCTATTTTTACTGCCCACCAAGCGTTTTTCTTTTTAAATGCATCTTCTAATCCTTGACCTGTTGAAGGACAGACAATTGTATCGTATGCTCTGACATTTGGAGCAACCACTTTCTTAATATTTGTGTCAGTAGTTTTTAATTCAGTATCTTCTTTTAGTGGCTCAAAAAGATTAAACCCAAGTGTTGATATAAGGAGTTCAACATCATCGAAAAAATCAAGTATTGTTTCCTGTTTAAACTCATGTAGTCTATTTTTATTAGGGTTTGTTCTGTTTTGAACTTCAAATCTTCCTATTTCCACAGCTTTCATTACAGCATATGATTCTAAAAACTTTACATCCGCTTTATCTAAAGTTCCATTTGAAGAAACAACTACTACAGCCCATTCCCAAAAATCTTTATTTATTTCGTGGCTTTTAATCCTATGGTTGAAATTTTCACATTCTCCGATATATACACTTGTTCTTTCATCATCAAAAAGCATATACAAAGCTGGTGTATTTAAGTCTTGTCTTGTATTTACAAAATCAATATCCTTTCTTGGTATCACATAAACTTTTGCTGTGCTAACAGATAACTCAGCTATCTTAATACCGTTAGGGTCAGAATCCTTTAAGAATATTTGTATTGTTTTTGAGCGTTTCATTGTATTAGACATAGGTTTTATTATTCATTTATGAAGTTAAATACTCTAAAGCTTTAGCTTCATCTCGTTCAATAAATATTTCAACTGCACGTTTAGCTTTTTCAAGTAGATGTTTAGCTTCATTTCGTTTTTGTAAGGACTGAATAACCATATTACCTAACTCATCTTGTCTGGATTGACTTAATATCGGAATGTTAATTTGCATAGCACTTTCTGGCTTTAGATGAGCAATTATTGCACCACCTGACATTCGCTCAATTTGATATTTGCAATACAAAGAATTAAGAATAAGTGCTAGATAGTGTATGTTTATATTTGTTTTTGGTTGAAGTCTTAAAAAAGCACCACTTAAAACACCTTTTATATCTTCATCTAATGCGTAAGATAATCCGATAGTGCCGTCTTTAGTGAATAAAACTTCACCTTTCTTTGGCTGGTAATTCTTTCTGATATTTTCATATAGTTCGTTTGATATTTTCTTTTCCACATCTTCAATACCAAAAATACTAAAATCCGATACTCTTATAAAGTTTTCGCCTTCTTCTTGATAAGCATCACTTCCAACTTCAATACCCTTTTTATGGTCTACTATTTGACCAAGTTTACTTTGTGGTA
>Ga0172369_10005605_pt1 | contig 15354 bp, 9 predicted proteins | sample LakKiv25m_FD_114539 | JGI IMG/M metagenome (GOLD analysis project Ga0172369, IMG submission 114539) | Freshwater microbial communities from Kabuno Bay, South-Kivu, Congo - kab_022012_11.25m | ecosystem: Environmental > Aquatic > Freshwater > Lake | place: Democratic Republic of the Congo...
GCCCTCGCTCGCACAGCCCTTCGTGGCGAGGCAGTCGTCGCCCGCCGCGATGCACTTGCCGCTGTGCGCCGTGCACTTTCCGTAGGTGGAGCAACTCGTCGATCCTGCACAGTCCGCGTCCGAGACCACGGCGCACCAGCCGTTGTTCGGCGTGCAGTAACCCTCGCTCGCGCAGCCCTTCGTGGCGAGGCAGTCGTCCCCCGCCGCGACGCACTGGCCGCTCTGCGCCGTGCACTTGCCCTGGCCAGTGCAGGCCGCGTCGTTCTGGCAATCGAGCGGCCCCGCCACGCACACGCCGTTTTGCGCCGTGCAATGGGCCGCCTTGAGGCAGACCTCCGAGCCCGCGCAGTCCGCGTTCGACACCACGGAGCACCAGCCCTTGTTGGGCGTGCAGTACCCCTCCTGAACGCAGCCCGGCGTGGCCTTGCAGTCGTCGCCGAGGGCCGCGCACTTGCCGTCGAGAACCGAGCACCTGCCGTGTTTGGCGCACCCGGGCAGCGCGGCGCAGCTCAGGGCGTCGGCCACGCACGCGCCTTCCTTCGCGCTGCACTGGCCCGCCGATGTGCACGCGCTCGCCCCGGCGCAGTCGGCCCCGGAGACGACCTCGCACCACCCCGCGACGGGCGTGCAGTACCCCGCCTCGACGCAGCCTTTCGTCTTCACGCAGTCGCTGCCGGCGGCCTGGCAGATCCCGTCCTTCGCCGTGCAACGCCCGGAGACCGTGCACGCTTCGATGCCCGCGCAGTCCTGCCCGCTCGCGATGCACTTGCCGCCGATGGCGGTGCACTGCCCCGAGTTGGTACACACCTTGGCGTTGGCGCAGTCGGAGCCCGAGACCGCCGCGCACCAGCCGTCCTTCGCCGTGCAGAGGCCCGACACCGCGCAGGCCGTCATGACGAGGCAGTCCGCCGTCGTCGCGACGCACTCGCCGCCCACCGCCGAGCATCGGCCAGCCTTCGCGCAGGCTTCGAGCTTCTTGCAGTCCGCGGTGGTCGCGACGCACGCCCCACCGTCCGCCGCGCAAGCGCCAGCTTCGGCGCAGGCCACCGAGCCCGCGCAGTCGGCGTCGGTCACGACCGAGCAGAACCCGTCCTTGGGCGTGCAGTAGCCCTCCTGGACGCAGCCCTTCGTGGCCGCGCAGTCCTCTCCTGCGGCCACGCACTTGCCGCCGGCGACGCTGCAACGTCCGAAGTGGACGCATCCGTCCGTCGACGCGCACCCCGCCTTGCTCACCACGCAGGCCCCGCCGGAGGCTGCGCAGTAGCCTTCGTTCAAGCACCCGGAGGACGGGCCGCAGTCCGAGTCCGTCGCGGCGATGCACAGGGATTCGGACGCCTTGCATAGTCCATATTTTTTGCAAATATCGCTGGTCGCACAGGAGCCGGGCGTGAGGTCCTGCGACGGACCACAGGACACCAGGAAGGTCGACAGGCCGAGCGAGGCCAGCAGGATCGGAGCGTGTCGCATCTCGAGACTCCGGGGCCAGGACCGACGGCGAGGCCGCCAGCACGACGACGCGGTCCGAGGATGGCACACGGGTCGCACTGGGGAAAGCGAAAAAAGGCGTCTCGGGACGCTCGGAACGAGGCTCCGGACGGTCGATCGTTTTCCGCTTTGTATCGGCATGTTGCACAAAAGTAGACAAAAACTTTCCCTCCGGCCCAACGCGATTATCGTCACCTTCCAGCCCCGGCGTGACGATCGCGCCGCGCGGCTCCGGACTCGAGGCAACGCAGCGACTCGCGTGTCTCGCCGCAGGAGGTAGAAACATGATCTCTGCTCTGCTGGCCAGAAGAAGGCTCCTCATCGTGAGCGGCATCGGGCTGCTGCTCGTCTGCGTGCTGGCGTGGCGACTCACGCGCAGCGAAGACACCGCCTCGAGTGCCGCACCGGCGGGTGGCGCCGCACAGACCGCCACGCCGCCCACCGAGGCGACGCCTGCAGCGCCGACACAGGGCGCCGCCGGCGAGTGGAAGGTCACACGGACGCGCTTGTCGGGCGCACCGGAGCGCGACTTCCGTAGGGAGGTCGGTGACGACGGCGAGGCGCTCTCGCAGGCGTGGGCGCGCCTGTTCGTGTGGGACGTCAACCTGCGCACGGAGCTCGCGAAGGGGGACGAAGCGCTCGCCGTGTGGCGCAAATCGGACACGGGTGACTACGAGATCGCGATGGCGAGCCTGCGATCTGCGAAGAAGGGCCGCACCTTCGTCGCGCATCGCTTCGTCGCGCCCGGTGACAAGTACGCGTCGTGGTGGACGCCCGAGGGCGTAGAGGTGCCGTATCGCCTGAAGGATGGCCCGCTGCACGATTACGATCAAATCACGAGCCTGCTCAAGGATCGGCCCAAGCACAAGGGCATGGACTTCAAGACACCGACGGGGACGGAGGTCCACTCGCCGCGCGCAGGCACCGTTGCGCGCGTGAACTGGAACTGGAAGTCGAACGGCAACTGCGTCGAGGTGCGCTACGATGACGGCACGCTCGCGAAGTTCCTGCACCTGTCGAAGATCCTCGTGAAGGAGGGCGAGCACGTCACCGCCGGCCAGGTCATCGCGCAGACCGGCAACACGGGTCACACAACTGCGCCGCACCTGCACTACCAGCTCAACGCCGGCGACAAGATCGTCGTCGATCCGGTGCAGTACCACGGGACCGAGCGACGCTCGCTCGACACCGAGGGCCTCGCCGGGCTCAAGCGAGCCATCGCGCAACACGAGGCGCTGATCGGCATCCAGACGGCCGGCCTCTAGAAGGCGTCAGGCAATTCCGCTAGTCTGTTCGGCCACCGCGCGCCGTCCCTTCGCGCGCGAAAGCAGGAACGGATCATGTTCAAGGCGTCCGACGATCTCCTCCGCAAGCTCCCCAAGACGGATCTCCACGTCCACCTCGACGGCTCGATGCGGCTTTCGACGATCCTGGAGCTGGCCGACGAGCAGGGGGTGAAGCTCCCCGCCAAAGACGAGACGAGCCTCGCGCGGCTCATCCACATGGGCGAGAACTGCGAGTCGCTGGAGGATTACCTGGTCGCCTTCGACGTCACGCTCGGCGTCTTGCAGACCGAGCCCGCGCTCTACCGCGCCGCGTACGAGATGGCGGAGGACGCCGCGGAAGAGAACGTGCGCTACATGGAGGTGCGCTACTCGCCGATGCTGCACACGAAGGGCGGGCTCACGCTGACCGCGATCGTGGAGGCGGTGCTCGCGGGACTGCGCGACGCCAAGCGCGACTTTGGCATTCGCTCGGGGCTCATCATCAGCGGCATCCGGCAGATCGATCCGAAGTGGTCGCTGCGTCTCGCGGAGCTGGCCGTCGCGTACAAGAACCGAGGTGTGGTCGGCTACGATCTCGCGGGCGCGGAGGATGGCTACCAGGCCAAGAACCACTTCAAGAGCTTCCACCTCATCCGATCGAACAACGTCAACTGCACCGCACACGCCGGCGAGGCGCGTGGTCCGGAGTCGATCCAGCAGGCCCTGCACGACTGCGGTTCGCACCGTATCGGTCACGGCACGCGGCTGCGCGAGGACGGCGACCTGCTCAACTACGTGTGCGATCACCGCATCCCGCTCGAGATCTGCCTCAGCTCGAACGTGCAGACGCGCGCGGTCGAGGACTTCGATCAGCACCCCGTGAAGTTCTACTACGACTTCGGCGTGCGCATCACGATGAACACGGACAACCGACTCATCACCGACACGACGGTCACCAAGGAGTTCTCGCTCATCCAGCGCCACTTCGACTTCACGGTGAGCGACATCCGCGAGATCATCGTCAACGGCTTCAAAAGCGCGTTCCAACCGTACCGTACGCGCCAGGACATCCTCGATCGCGCGATCGCGGAGATGGACATGCTCATCGAGGAGGAGCGCGCGCGGCTGGAGAAGCAAGGGCTCGTCAAGCCACTCATGACGGGCGACCCGCGCGATCATCGCAAGACCTCTCACAAAATCGGCGACGGGCGGCGCGACAGGCGGGAGTCCACCGCCGGCATCGAACTGACGGACGCGTGATGACGCTCCTGCTGGTCGACAGCCATGCGCACATCGCCGAGTCCGAGTACGACGCCGACCGCGAGGCGGTGATCGCGCGGGCCGCCGCCGCGGGCGTAGGACATGTCGTCACGATTGGCAGCGCCGGTGATCTCGCGTCTTGCGAGCGCGCCTTGAACCTCGCGAAGACGCGCGTCGGCGTGTCGTGCATCCTCGGCGTTCACCCCCACGACGCGTCCAACAACGACGAGGCACTCTTCACCGCCGTGGCACAGCGCGCGGCAGATCCGGCCTGCGTCGCGATCGGCGAGACGGGCCTCGACTACCACTACGATCTGTCGCCGCGCGACGTGCAACGCGACGTGTTCCGGCGCTACGTGGGCCTCGCCCGGACGCTCCGAAAGCCGCTGTGCATCCACTCGCGCTCGGCCGAAGACGACACGCTCGCGATCCTTCGGGACGAACGGGCCGGCGACATCCGCGGCGTCATCCACTGCTTCTCCGGCACGGCGGCGTTCGCCCGCGGCGCGCTGGGACTGGGATTGTACGTCTCGATCCCCGGCATCGTGACCTTCAAGAACGCCGGCGAGATCCCCGAGGTCGCGCGCTTGGTGCCCGCCGATCGGCTGCTCGTCGAGACCGACTCCCCCTACCTCGCCCCCATCCCGCACCGGGGCAAGCGCAACGAGCCGGCCTTCGTCGTGGATACCGCGCGCAAGGTCGCCGAGCTGCGCGGCGTGACGCTGGAGGACCTCGCGGAGCAGACCACGCGCAACGCCGTCGCGCTGTTCGGCCCCCGCCTCGACCGCCACTTCGACCGATCGGCCTGACGCAACCACCGCAACGCGACCGGCGCCCCGCGCGGATTGAGCGCCTTTTCTTTCAAAGGGTTGTCTCGTCCGATTGCGCTGGATCCGTTCTCGGGTCTTGAATATGACGCACTGCGTTGTTACGCTACGCGGGCGCTGAATGGCGGTTCATTCCGGCGCCTTCGTCTCCGCTGACCCTCCACCTCCAACCGCAACGCGGCCTGGGAGCAAGCCATGAACCTCACCGACATCCACGCCGATGGCCCGACGAACACCCCCGTCCCGAGCGGCGGCGCCTTCCTGCTCAACGCCGTGAGCCCCGAGGGGCTCTTCTCGGTCGAAGACTTCGGCGAGGAAGAGCTCGCGATGGCCGAGACGGCGCAGGCCTTCATGCAGAAGGAGGTCATCCCGGCGGAGCGGCGACTGGAGACGAAGGAAGCGAAGGACGACAAGGAGATCGTCAAGCTGCTCAAGAAAGCCGGGCGGCTCGGCATCCCGGCGGTCGAGGTCCCCGACGCGTACGACGGCCTCGGGTCCAGCAAGGCTCTGTGCATGCTCATGGTCGAAAAAATCGGTCAGAACGCTGACTTCTCGGTCACTTACGGCGCGCACATCGGGATCGGGACCGCGCCGATCCTGTACTTCGGCACCGAGGCGCAGCGCAAGAAGTGGCTGCCCAAGATCGCGAGCTGCGAGGTGGTCAGCGCCTACGCGCTCTCGGAGCCTGGCTCCGGATCGGACGCGCTGAGCGCGCGCTGCACGGCGACGCTGAACCCCGAGGGCACGCACTACCTGCTCAACGGCACCAAGCAGTGGATCTCCAACGGCGCGTTCGCGGACGTCTTCATCGTCTTCGCGAAGGTCGACGGCACGAAGTTCACGGGCTTCATCGTCGAGCGCAACACGCCCGGCTTCGCGCTCGGCAACGAGGAGCACAAGCTCGGCATCCGCGGCTCGTCGACGCGCGCGCTCATCTTCGACAACGCACCGGTGCCCGTCAGCAACGTGCTCGGCGAGATCGGCAAGGGCCACAAGATCGCGTTCAACACGCTGAACCTCGGCCGCTTCAAGCTGGGCGTCGGCGTGCTCGGCGGCGCCAAGCGCGCGCTGCGCGACGGCCTCACCTACGCGTCGGAGCGCAAGCAGTTCAACACGCGCGTGTGCGACTTCGGCGCGATCCGCGAGATGGTCGCCAACGCGTACATCGGCATCTACGCGATGGAGGCCATGACCTACCGCATCGCAGGGTACATGGATCGCCTCGACGCCGCGCTCGATCACGGCGACGCGCGCTACATCGCGAACAAGATCGACATCGTCGAGGAGTACACGCTGGAGGACTCGATCGCGAAGGTCTTCTGCTCCGAAACGGCCTTCAAGGTCGTGGACGACGCGCTCCAGTGGTATGGCGGCTATGGCTTCGTGGAGGACTACCCGGTCGAGAAGATGTACCGCGACATCCGCGTCAACCGCATCTTCGAGGGCACCAACGAGATCAACCGCATGATCATCCCGGGCACGCTGCTCAAGCGCGTGATGGGCGGCAAGCTCGATGTCTTCGGCGCGGTGGGAGAGCTCGAGGCGGAGCTCTCTGCCGGCAGGGCGGCCACGCTGCCGGTCGATGCGTCACGCCTCGCGCGTGAGGTCCTCGCCACGCAGCAGATGAAGAAGCTCGTGCTCGTCGCGATGCAGGCCGCAACCACGCGGCACGGCATGGCGCTCGACAAGGAGCAGGAGACGCTCGTCGCGCTCGCCAACCTGATCATCGACGTCTATGGCGCCGACAGCGTCACGGCCCGCACGCTCAAGCGCATCGCCGCGCACTCGAACGGTCACGCCGCCGACGCTGAGACTCGCGAATCCGTCGCGGTCGCGTGCACGAAGGTCTTCGTCGCCGAAGCCCTCGACCGCGTCGTCATCGGCACGCGGCGCCTCCTCGACGGCCTGTTCGCGCCCGACGCCGTGGGCGAGTGGCAGTCGAAGGTGGATCTCATCGCCGTGCGCCTGCCCGTCGACGCCATCGCCCTGCGCCGCGTCATCGCCGCCCAGGCGGTCGAGGACGTGGGCTACAAGCTCGGGCCGCAGGACTAGTGCGGCGGCGGCGGCGCGCGCGTGGCAGGCGTGCCGGCACCGTGGAATGCCTCGATGGGCAGCAGCGTGTGGCTCGCCCACAGGGCGTCCTGCCAGTCCATCCACTGGATCAGCTCGCAGCTCGTGAGTGGCGCCTTCGCGATGTTGAACACGGAGATGCCGTTCGCGCACATCTCGCGCACATCGCCGATCGGCGGCTCCTGGCGCTCCTCGCGGCTCTGCATGTACGCGAGGCGCTCGCCGGCGCGTCCGAAGTTCCACGGGTAGTCCCGCCGTGATCCGAAGATCGATCGACCCGTCATGGACGTGGGGCCCTTCGTGAGACCGAGCAGGTGCAGGATCGTCGGCGCGAGCTCCGTGGATCCCGAGAGCACCGACAGGCGCGCCGGGAGCGCATGGACGGGATCGTGCAGTAGCAGTGGCACGCGATCGAAGGTCCACCCCGGCTCGTCCTCCGGGAAGAGGCGATCGGACCTCGGCACCATCGCTTGCGCGTGGTCTGCGGTGAGCACCCACAGGGTCCGATCGCCGCGAGGCGGGTTGAGCAGGCGCCGCGCGAGCTTGCCGATCGCGGCGTCGGTCGTGTGATACGCGGCCAGCATCCGGCGCGCGCCCGGCGTCCAATCGAGCCCGTCGAGCGCCGATGGCAGGCGCGCGTCGGGCGGCGCCATGCCCGGGTGGTGCGCGTCGAGCGTCAGCATGACGAGCAGGTAGGGCCTGCCGTCGCGCGCACGCAGCGCCTCGAGACGCGTGAGCTGCTCCTCGACGTAGTCGACGAGGCGATCGTCGTAGACGCCCCAGCTTCCCTCGGGCCACGACGGGTGCGTGATGCGGATGTCCTCCTGCCCGAGCACCTCGTCGAAGCCGTGCATGCGCAGCAGGCGATCCTTGCCCGTCGCGTGCCTGGGCGCCGCACCGACGAAGACCGTACGGTAGCCGGCCTGCCGCAGATGATCCGACAGGCACGAATAGGGCGTCGGCTGATCGTCGCGTTCGGCAGGTCGCAGCTCGCGCGGGCGCGACGGCGGATGCAGAGAGCACAAGGTCGCGACGAGTGCCAGGATCGTGGGCGAGCTGGTGTTGTAGTAGTCCTCGACGACCGTCATCCTGTCGGTGAGCGTGCTGGTCTCCGGCATCAGGCCCGGGTAGCGCCCCGAGAGCGCGTGGACGAAGGTGCGGTTGAGCGACTCCACGAACGTCAGCACGACGTTGGGACGCGCATCGGCGGCGACTCCCGGGCGCATCGGGTGGTCGAGCGGCGGCTCATCGAGGCGCGATCGCAGCAGCGGATGATCGGGCCGCTCGGCTACGTCCCCTGCCACGAGACCGACGCGCTCGAGTCGCGTGCGGAGGACACGCGAGAGGTGCACCGATCCGAGCTCGGCGGGATCGGCATCGGCGCGCCAGGCGAACCACTGCCGCGCGAAGTTCACCTCGGGAATCAGGCGCGTCGCGTAGACGTGGGGCGGCGAGCGCACACCGTCGACGAGCGTCCAGGCGGCCGCGCCCATCGTCACGGCGAGCGCGAGATTGCTCCACCTTGCGGCGCTGTCACCGGGCACTGGCTCAGGCGGCGCCATGGCCAGCGCGTCGCGACGCAACGCGACCACGAAGAGCGCGCCGAGCCCGATCGTCGCGGCGATCAACTGCAGGGCGGCCGGCTCCGCCAGATGTGCGGCGAAGCCCGGGTCGAGATAAAGGAACGCCTCCGCCGTCCAGTGCGAACGCGCCAAACGGCAGTGCGCGAGATCCATGGCCCGCGCGAGGGCGCTGCCCATCGCGACCCCAGCAGGCAGCGACCCGACGAGCGCGCGCGTCGAGCGCCGGAAGAGCCTGTCGTCCTCGCGCGGCCCGAACCGCAGGCGCAACGTGCGCGACAGCGCGAAGAGGGCGAGCACGAGGATTGCGTCGCTAGCGAGCCCGTCGACGATGCCGCTCGGCTTGAAGTCGGTTCTCGCGAAAGCATCGCGCGCGAGCCAGCCCGCGAGCCGCATGCCCCAAGCGATCGCGACACCGAGCACGAGCCATCGGGTCGGCCGCAGCGCGGCGACGAAGGTCGATCGTGGTTGATGGGAGACGGACACGCACGCGCCACGGGAGCCCGTTGGGGCTCGTGCGGCCCAATTCGACGGACCGCGCCGCGGGCAGATGATACGCGAATTGGCGCGCGCTCGTGCAAGCCGGCGGCCAGGCTTGACCCCCTACCCCTCCGCGCGCTACAGGCCTCCACCCGCGGCCCGCCGCCGCACCGGAACGCCTTTGAACCGCCACTTCTACATCACGACGCCGATCTACTACGTCAACGACAAGCCGCACATCGGGCACGCGTACTGCACGATCCTCGCGGATGTGCTGCGTCGCTTCATGGCCCTGCGTGGGGCGGAGACGTACTTCTGCACGGGCACGGACGAGCACGGACAGAAGGTGCAGGAGGCGGCGAACAAACGTGGCATCACGCCTCAGCAGCACTGCGACGAGCTGCACGTCGCGTTCAAGGATCTGTGGCCGGCGCTCGGCGCCGCGCCCGACCAGTTCATTCGCACGACCGAGGCGCGCCACAAGGCCGTGGTGCAGCGCGCGCTGCAGCAGCTCTGGGAGGATGGCCTCATCGTGCCCCGCGAATTCGAGGGCTGGTACTGCACGCCGGACGAGCGCTTCTGGACCGAGAAGGAGATCGCCGGTGGCGCGTGTCCGGCCTGCGGGCGGACCGTCGTGCGGCTCAAGGAGAAGAACTACTTCTTCCTGATGAGCCGATTCCAACAGCGCCTGGTCGACGCGATCACGAGCGGCGAGATGAAGATCCTGCCGTCGTTTCGCGCCAACGAGGTGCTGGGGTTTCTGCGCGAGCCGCTCCAGGATCTCTGTATCTCGCGGCCCAAGGCGCGCCTGTCCTGGGGCATCGCGCTGCCCTTCGACACCGAATTCGTGACCTACGTGTGGTTCGACGCGCTGCTCAACTACGTCACCGCCGCTGGCGGGTTCGACGCAGCGGCACCGGCCGCGACGTCCGGCCGCGCCGCGCAGGCAGAGGCAGGCCGCACGGCGTTCGAGACGTGGTGGCACGGCGAGCCGGAGCGCTGGAGCGGCGTGCACCACCTGCTCGGCAAGGACATCCTGACGACGCACGCCGTCTACTGGCCGACGATGCTGATGGGGCTCGGTCTGCCGTTGCCACGCGCACTCATCGCGACCGGGTGGTGGCTCACCGACAACACGAAGATGTCGAAGTCGCTCGGCAACGTCGTGAGCCCCCTCTCTCTCAAGGACAAATACGGCCACGAGGTGCTGCGTTACTTCCTGATGCGAGAGATGGCGCTCGGGCAGGACGCGAACTTCAGCGAGGAGGCGCTCGTGCGGCGCAACAACGCCGATCTCGCCAACGACCTCGGCAACCTGCTCTCTCGCGTGACGAAGTTCATCGGCGCGCAGTTCGGCGGCGTCGTGCCAGCGTTCAGCGCGGAGGCCATCGCGCGCGTGGGCTTGCAGGCTGAGTGCGCGGAGATTGAAGGCGAGGCGATGAAGCTGTGCGCCGACGTGCCGGAGCTGCTCGACGATCTCAAGCTGCACCTCGCGATCGAGAGCGCGGTCGCCGTCGCGCGCAAGGCGAACCAGTGGATCGCCAAGAGCGCGCCCTTCTCGCTCGTCAAGAGCGATCGCGAGGCCGCCGGCGCCGCCCTCTACGTCGCGCTCGAAGCGCTGCGCTTCGCGGCGAACGTGCTCTCGGCCGTGATGCCGGAGTCCATGGGGCTGGTGCTGCAAGACATCGGCTGGACGCTCGGGCCGCTTGCCTTCGACGCGCTGCATTGGGGCGATCTCCGCGCCGGTGCGCCGGTGCATGCGCGCGCCGCGCTGTTCCCGAAGTTCGACTTCACGGCGCAGGAGGCCGCGGCGGAGACAACGACGTCCGGCAAGGGCCAGCGCGCCGCCAAGGCCGCCGAGGTCCCGACCGAGAGCGTCGCGACCTTCGACGACTTTATGAAGCTCGACCTCCGCATCGCCGAGGTGCTCACCGCGGAGCGCGTGCCCAAGTCGCAGAAGCTGCTCCGCCTCGAGGTCGCGATCGGCGATGAACGGCGTCAGATCCTCGCTGGAATCGCGGAGCACGTGAGCCCCGAGTCGCTCGCCGGCAAGCGAGTCGTCGTGCTCGCGAACCTGCCACCGCGCAAGATGATGGGCCTCGAGAGCCAGGGCATGGTGCTCGCGGCCGAGTTCAACGGTGGACTGTCGGTCTTGACGCCGGCGGACGACCGTGCCATCCCCGGATCCCGGATTCGATGACGCGACGACGCTTGGTGCGTCGAAGAGGCAAGAAGATGTCGAGACTACCCCTGTTCCTCACGATCGTGTTCGCGCTCGCCATGACCGCCTGCGGTGGCAAGGAAGGCAAGATCGACGGCGCCTACACGTGCAAGAACAACGACAACAAGTCGAGCGAGATCAGCGTCGATGGCTCTAAGATCACGGTCAAATTCGGCGACAAGACGATCGTGCAGTCGCTCGACGTCAAGAAGTCGGAGGCCGGCAAGGTCTGGGCGCACGCCAAGAGCGACGGAGGCAAGGAGCAGGACATCCTGCTCGAGAAGAGCGGCTCCACGCTGACGCTCTACGAGTTGATGAGCGTCGACTGGTCCAAGCCCGAGGCCGCGAGCAAGAAGATGGCCGTGGCCTGCACGCCCAAGTAGTCTCGCTACTCCTTTCCCTGCAGCACGCGGATGCGCGCCCGGACGCGTCCTGTCTCGGCCTCCTGCCCTTGCGCGCGCTGCAAGAAGGTCGTCCACGCGGCGATCGCGTCGGCCTTGTCCCCCGTGCGATCGAGCGAATCTCCGAGGCCGAGGTAGGCACGCGTCGCGTGGGCGTCCAGCGCGATGGCCTTTCGGAACGCCTTCGCCGCCGCACGATCGTCACCCAGGTGCTGCAAGACCACACCGCGCGCCTCCGAGAGCGACGCATCCTCGGCGTCCAGCTCCGCCGCCGCGTCACACTGCGCGACGGCCTCCTGCGCGCGTCCCAGCTCCGCGAGGCACACGGCGCGGGCAGCCATGGCCTTCACGAAGCGGGGCCGGTTGCCGATCGACTCCTCGAGCTTGCCTAGCGCCTCCGTCCACCGATGTCGCTCCATGAGCACGAGCGCCAGATCGTACGTGATCGTCGCGTGCCCTGGCGCCGCCTTCTGCGCGCGATCGAGCGCGCCGACCGCGGCCGCCCACAGACCGCGGCGCCTGCGCGCTTCCGCGAGCGTGACGAGGAGGCGCGGGTCCTTCGGCGCGATCTTGCTGGCGGCCTCTAGCACGCCCAGCGCGGCCACGTCTTCGCCGAGCGCGAGGTAGACTATCCCGAGGTTGTTCGCGGCACCGTAGAGCCGCGCGTTCAGCGCCCATGCCGCCTCCAGCCGCGTGCGCGCCGCCTTGAGTTCGCCGTTCTCCATCGCGATGAGACCCAGGTTGTAGTGTGCCAACGCGGATTTGGGGATCTCGAGCAGGTGCGCCTTGAAGTGCTCCGCGGCCTCGTCGAGCTCGCCCCGCCGCAGGGCGGAGACCCCGAGCAGGAGCTTGCCCGCGACCACCTCGCGCAGGTCCCCCGGTGCGATCGGGGAGCCCGGCAGCGGGATGTCCGAGTCGAGCAGCTGCGTCTGGCGGCTCGAAGGACCGCACGCGCACGCCAGCGTCGCGACCAGCAGGCACGCTGCGGCGAGCGCGGTGGAACGCGGGTGGGCGGTGCGTAGCGTCATGCGTTCCCTCGTCGACGGACCACGATCGACGTGATTCCCGGCGTCATCGCCGTGAGCCGCGTCGAACCACTCGCATCGGACACGCGGATTCGCTATCCTATACGGCTTGGACGCTCGTCCTCAACCCGACACGAGTCTTTCGATGACACACCCTCCCATCGCCCGCCTCCCCTCTCCGCACTTCGCTTGGGTCGCGCTCCTTGCGTCCATCGCACTCGGCGGAGGCTGCTCGTCGGCGGATTCCGGCAAGGGGAGCGACATCAAGCTCCCGGACGTGAAGGGCGGACTGCCCGACAACAAGGTCGTCTCGGACAGCGGCAACGATCCCGAGTCGGACGTCAACGAAGCGACCGGCGAGGACGGAACGCCGGTCGACGAGGGAGGTCCCAATGTGTCGGACAGCGGCGGCGTCGACTCGGGCCTCCCTCTCGTCGACACCGGAGAGGATCCCTTCGCGGCCCACCCCGACTGCCAGAAGCTGCCAGACTGCCAGCAGACGGGCTACCCCTACTGCTCCGTCGACATCGGCAAGTGCGTCGAGTGCCTCCAGTCGAGCCACTGCATCAAGACCACCGGCTTCTGCAAGGACAAGAAATGCAAGGCGGTCGAGTGCCAGCCCAAGTCCCAGGAGTGCAACGGCAACTCGCTCCAGATCTGCAACGACCAGGGCGACGGCTTCGACATCACGCCGTGCCCCGACGATCACCCGATCTGCTACAACGACAAGTGCGTCCTGTGCCAGCCCGACGAGTTGACCTGCTCGCCGCCGGAGGTCGTGACGTGGAGCCCAGATCCCGTCTCCACGCAGGTGCAGGCCTGCGACAAGCAGGGCTCCGATCTCGAGGTCATCAAGGTCTGCCCGGAGGGTCAGTTCTGCCTGCAAGGCGACTGCTTCACGTGCTACCCGGACACGAAGTCCTGCGACGGAACGATCATCAAGAGCTGCTCGAAGGTCGGAGACACCTACGACTGGGTCGCCGGTATCGACTGCGCGCTCGACGGCAACGTCTGCTTCGGCGGCACGTGCATCAACCCGTGCAGCGGCGACATCAAGTCCAAGACGAACGTCGGGTGCGACTACTGGGCGGTCGATCTCGACAACGCGAAGGTCAAGAAGTCGCAGGACCCTTCCGGCGGCTACTACGACGCCCAGAACGCACAGTACGCGGTCATCATCTCGAACACCGACACCAAGAAGCCGGCCAGCGTGAAGGTCGAGGCGAAGGTCGGTGGGGAGACGAAGAGCAAGAACTGGACCGTGCCGCCGGGCTCGCTGCAGATCATCAACCTGCCCGATCCGAGCTGGGGGTGGCAGCCGCTCAATCAGGACGGGACGAGCAAGAACACGAACGTCTACCGCATCACGTCGAGCGTGCCGATCGTGGCCTACCAGTTCAACCCGCTCGAGAACGTCAATGTGTTCTCGAACGACGCGTCGTTGCTGCTGCCGTCGAATTCGCTCGGGAAGGAGTACCTCGTGATGACGCGCGAGCAGTCCTTCGATCAGGAGCACAACGGCGATCCGCTTCGCGGCTACTTCACGGTCGTCGCGACGACGAAGGACACGACGAAGGTCGACATCACGGTGACGGCCACGACGCTCGGCGGCGCCGGCATCCCGGCGCTCAAGCCGGGGCAGACGTACCAAGCGGAGCTCGAGCAGGGTGAAGTGCTCAACATCGAGACGGACGCGCTCGGCGCGGACCTGACGGGGTCCAAGATCAAGGCCGACCAGCAGGTCGCAGTGTTCGGTGGCTCTGAAGCCGCGAACGCGCCCAACAGCGACCACTGCATCGGCGGCGTGTGCCAGTACCAGGGGTGGCAGTGCGCCTCGAACGCGGATTGTCCGAAGACGTGCTGCGCCGATCACCTGGAGGAGCAGCTCTTCCCCACCAACACCTGGGGCAAGGTGTACGCCGCGACGAAGCTCGCGCCACGCGGCAAGGAGAACGACTCCTGGCGCATCCTCGCGCGGGAGGACGAGACCTACATCGAGACCGATCCCGTGGGCGTCGCGTCGATCCCGCTTCTGTCCGCCGGCCAGTGGTTCGAGTTCGAATCGAAGCAGGACTTCGTGCTCATCGCGAGCAAGCCGATCCTCGTCGGCCAGTTCATGCAGAGCCAGGACGCGCCGAACCCCGACAACGACGTATGCACGGGCAAGGTCTGCAAGAACAACCCGTTCATCGCGTGCGATAAGAACATCCACTGTCCGAACATGATCATCCCGGGCGACGCCGGCACGGGCGATCCCGCGCTGATGCTCGCGGTGGCGAAGGACCAGCTGCTCAACAGCTATGTCTTCCTCGTGCCTAACAAGTACGAGAAGAACTACGTCAACATCGTCGCCAAGAAGGACGCGAGCATCATCCTCGACGGCCAGCCGCTCGTCGACGGCTCGATCATCGTGGACGGCAAGCCCGTCACCGTCGCGTGGACTTACTTCACCGACGCGGGCGACTGGAAGGTGATGCGCTATCCCTTCGGCAAGAAGGGCGGCGTCCACAACGTCAAGGCCGAGCTCGAGGACGACACATTCGGCATCACCGTGTACGGCTACAGCCAGTACGTGAGCTACGGCTACCCGGGCGGCGCGGGGCTGTGATGTCCCGGTGCGTGACGCTCGCGTGCGCGCTGGCGCTGTGCGGGCTCCTCGCGGTGCGCGCCGGCGCCGAAGAACCGCCCCGAACGCCCGTCGCCACCTCACGCATCTTGAAGCTCAAGACGCTCTCGGCGA
>Ga0172369_10005607_pt1 | contig 15349 bp, 15 predicted proteins | sample LakKiv25m_FD_114539 | JGI IMG/M metagenome (GOLD analysis project Ga0172369, IMG submission 114539) | Freshwater microbial communities from Kabuno Bay, South-Kivu, Congo - kab_022012_11.25m | ecosystem: Environmental > Aquatic > Freshwater > Lake | place: Democratic Republic of the Congo...
AAAATTCCGTTGGCGTCAATGTCGAATTTAACCTCGACCTGCGGCACTCCCCGCGGCGCCGGCGGAATTCCCTGAAGAATAAATCTTCCAAGAGATTTGTTGTCGCGCGCCAATGGTCTTTCACCCTGAACAATATTTACTTCAACTTGAGTCTGATTATCGGCCGCGGTCGAATACACTTCTGTTCTTGAAGTTGGAACGGTAGTGTTGCGGTTAATCATCGGTGTCGTTACCCCGCCCAAAGTTTCCACCCCCAAAGTTAAAGGCGTTACATCCAAAAGTACAACGTCTTTTGTTTCGCCCGTCAGCACACCGGCTTGAACGCTGGCACCAATCGCCACCACTTCATCCGGATTAACCGAACGGTTAGGCTCTTTACCGAAAAATTTCCTGACATCTTCAAATACTTTCGGCATTCTTGTCATACCGCCAACCATTACGATTTCATTGATATCCTTGACTTCAACCTTAGCATCGGCTAAGGCTTTTTTTACCGGACCAAAAGTTTTGGCGATTAAATCACCCACCAAAGACTCCAGTTTGGCACGATTGATTTTAACGACCAAATGCATCGGTTGATTATCCTTGACGGTAATAAACGGCAAATTGACTTCCGATTCCGTCGAAGACGATAATTCGATTTTTGTTTTTTCTGCCGCATCGCGCAATCTCTGCAGCGCCTGCGGATCTTTTCTCAAATCAACCCCGTTTTCTTTTTTGAACTCGTCCGCCAAATAATCCAAAATTACCTTATCGAAATCATCGCCGCCCAAATGAGTATCGCCGTTTGTTGCCTTTACCTGAAAAACTCCGTCGCCCAATTCCAGTACCGTTATATCGAAAGTGCCTCCACCCAAATCATAAACCGCAATCGTATGGCTGTGAGTTTTATCCAAACCATATGCCAAAGCGGCCGCTGTCGGTTCATTAAGGATTCTTACCACTTCGAGCCCGGCAATTTCTCCGGCTTGTTTGGTTGCCTGCCGTTGCGAATCATCGAAATATGCAGGAACCGTAATCACGGCCTTCTCTACTTTTTCTCCCAAATATGCTTCGGCATCGCTTTTGATTTTTTGCAAAACCATGGCGGAAATTTCCTGGGGCGTGAAAGTTTTTCCGTCGACTTCCACGTCGGCCATGTTATCGCGGCCTTCCTTGATTTTGTAAGGCAACCATTTCATGTCGTACTGGACCGACGGATCGGAATAGCGGCGACCCACCAACCGCTTGATGGAAAAAATCGTATTTTTCGGATTAATCACCATTTGCCTTTTGGCAACGTCGCCGACCAGTCTTTTTATCGGATCAACCACCGAAGGAATAACATTCCTGCCTTCCTGCGAATAAATAACCTTGGGTTTCCCTCCCTCCATCACTGCCACACAAGAATTTGTCGTCCCCAGATCAATACCGATTATTTTAGCCATATTAGAAAATTAATTTTTAATGATTTTTTTACTCACTTTAACTTGAGCAATTCTTAAGATGTTACCGTTTAGCATATATCCCTTTCTTGCCACCTCGGTCACGATATTATCTTTTTCACCTTCAACGACCTCCACCACTTCCGCGACGTTCGGATCGAATTCTTTTCCCAAAACAATTATTTCTTCGACTCCGGCTTCGTTTAATACTTTATAAAAAGAATCCCTGATCATTTTCAAACCGCTGTCTTTGATGAAAATTTCCGCCTTATCCAAATTATCCAAGAACGGCAGCAATCTTATAATCAGGTTCCGATTGGCTGTGTTTCTTATCAACTCCTTTTCTCCGTTAATCCTTTTTTCGAAATTCTGATAATCGGCCAATGCCCTTAAATATTTATCTTTGTATTCATCCCTCTCTTGTTTTAATGTTTCCGCGTTGCCAGGTGCAGGATTGTACCTGGTGTTACCGTGCTCGCCTCGATTCGGCGAAGCGGGTTTTTGGTGTTTATCCATTTCAAATATCTGATAACTAATAACTTTAACTCTTCAATATCTCTTCCAACAACGAAGAGAAGTATTTAATCTGCGGCGTAATGACTTCATAATACATTCTTTTGGGCCCAACGACCCCGATTATTCCCTTTACTTTATCACAGCTGAATTCGGCAAATATACTGGCACAGCTATCGAAATTCGGATCGGAAAAATCTTCGGACCCGAGCATATAGAAAACTTCTTCGTCAATCTTGCCCAATTGGATTAAAATTTTTTCCCAATATTTCACTTCATCCAGCCTTTCAAACAATGTCCGCGACAAATCCCAATTGAGAAATTCCTCTTTATCGAGTAAATTGGCGATTCCCGAATAATATAAATCGCCGACGTTTGTTGCGATCAAAGACATGAGCCCGGTTCGATGGGCCAGTACTTTGGCCGACTGCGACAATAACCGGTGGACTTCGTTACGTTCGTCCCAAATGCTGTTTTTATAAGCGACTTCGTCGGCGGTCGACATTTCTTTTTCCTTCATCAGGTGCTTAATAAAAAAACGGAATCCTTTGGCCGAAGGCACTCTTCCCGACGAAAAATGGGTTTTTTTCAAATAACCCTTTTTGGCCAGTTCGACCATTTCGTTGCGGACCGTCGCCGGCGAGACGCCGAGCTTGTATTTTTTTTCCAAAATTTCCGACCCGACCGGCTCGCCGGTATCGGAATATTCCTTGATAATTGTCCGCAAGATTTCGATTTGCCTTTGCGATAATTCTTCCATAGGGATATTAGCAATAATAATATATAAGTGCTAATTTTGTCAAGGCCAATTTTATGGTATCATGGATTCATGAGGCTGACAATAAAAACACCGTTTCAAAATAATTTGATTAAAGAATTGGATAAATTAAAAGATAAAAGTCACGTTGACAAGATAATTTTTTACCCCTTTGCCAAAAGAATAACCGAAGGAAAATTAACCCGGGAAGAAAACCTGGAAAATCACCTCTGTTCATTTTTTGTTCCCGTCCATAAATCTTCCAAATCAATTTTTATCGGACACCACGTAAAAGCTGATGAATGGATCCCTCCGGGAGGCCACATTAATAAAGACGAAGCTCCGATAGAAACGGTATTCCGGGAATTCTATGAAGAATTAAATTTTAAGTTAACCGACGAAAAAACTGAGTTATTCGATTTGGACAGGATTGATACCCGACCTGGCCGTACTAATCCATGCAAGGTTCATTATGATTTCTGGTATTTGGTTTTCATGAATGAACAATCTCCTTTTACTTTCGATAAAAGAGAATTTTATGATGCCGGATGGTTTTCAATAGATGATGCAGTTATAAAATGCCGCTTTAAACCTTATGTGGAAATTCTAAAGAAGATCCGCACAATCTTGCTATAATAATCTCATGCTTACTCTGCCCGATTACATTACTGACTTTATGAAGACTTTTCGGGAAAAAGGTTATCGGATTTACGTTGTCGGCGGCGCCGTCCGCGATCTTTTATTGGATAAAAAAACCGACAATTGGGATTTTACGACCAACGCCGCGCCGGAAGAAATCCAGAAAATATTTCCCGATGCCTATTATAATAATACGTACGGAACGGTAACAATACCAATTTCAAATTTATTATTTGAGGTTACCCCTTTCCGCAGGGAATCCGATTATGTTGATGCCCGCCACCCAACACAGATCGCATGGGCAAAAACTTTGGAAGAAGATTTGGCAAGACGCGATTTTACAATTAACAGTTTAGCTTTTGACGGAGAAAAAATTATCGATCCCTATCATGGACAGGAAGACATCAAAAGAAAAATGATTGTCGCCGTCGGCGACCCGGACAAGCGGTTTATGGAAGATGCCTTGAGACTGATGCGGGCAATTCGTTTTGCCGCCCAACTCGGGTTTTTTATCGAGGAAAAAACCCGTAAAGCAATCATGCGCAATGCCGAAATGATTGCTAAAATTTCCTGGGAACGGATCCGCGATGAACTTTTCAAAATTATCGGCTCGGATAATCCGGCCGAAGGAATTTTATTTTTACGAAATTGCGAACTGTTGAAATACATTCTGCCTGAGTTGGATATCGCTTTCATGATTCCTCAAAAAAGCCCGCACCGTCATCACATTTACGACGTTGGTACTCATTCGGTTATGGCCCTGAAATATTGTCCGTCAAAAGATGTCATCACCCGCCTGGCAACCTTAATCCATGATGTTGGCAAAACAAAAACATTCCGGCGCGACGGTAAAACCGGACTGATCACTTTTTATAATCACGAAGTCGTCGGCACGAAAATGGCCAAAGAAATGGCCGAACGATTAAGATTGTCGAATAAAGAAAAAGAAAAGTTGATCCGTTTGGTTCAATTTCATCAATTTACGGTTTCCGAAATCCAAACCGATAAAGCAGTGCGGCGGTTTATTCGTGAAGTCGGTCGGGAATATTTGCAGGATATGCTTGATCTGCGGACCGGCGACCGGATCGGCTCCGGCGCCACCCCTACCTCCTGGCGCCTCGAACTTTTCAAAAAAAGACTGGCGGAAGTCCAAAAAGAACCGTTTCAAATCAAAGATTTAAAGATCGACGGCAAAGACGTGATGGAAATATCAAATCTCAAACCCGGTCCGAAAGTCGGGGAGATATTAAAAAAAATATTTGATGGAGTGGTTAAAGGAAAAATCAAAAACGAGCGTCAAGCACTGTTGTCTCTTCTGCGTGGCCTGGATAAATAATCGTTTCTTCAGGTAAATCCAATAGTTTTTCGATCGATTTAAAGAGGTCGGTTTTATTGCTGTAAGCGTGGTCGTAGCTGCCGACGCCATCCTTGAACAAGGTATCACCAGTAAACAAAACATTTTCGTCTTTGAGGTAAAAAGAACAGCTGCCCGGCGTATGCCCAGGCGTGAAAATAATTTTTAATTTGAAATTTTTAATTTTTAATTCATCTTTAACATTAACTATATTTTTTATCGGCAAGATTACAGGATCATATCCCAAAAAGTGTTTAACGGTAGATTGCAGGCGTTTAAGAAGAAATAAATCCGACGCATGGAGATAAAACGGAATATCATATGAGGCCTGGATTTCCCCAACCGCCATGACGTGATCGAAGTGTCCATGAGTCGCCAATATTGCAACCGGAGTTAAATTTCTTCTTTGAATTTCTTCCAAAATAAAACTTGCCTCATCTCCCGGATCGATAATTAATACGTTACTGTCTTTTATTACACAGTAACAATTAGCTTTTAATTGCCCAAGAGAGAACTTTAATATTTGCATACTAATAAATTGTCATTCCCGCGGATGCGGGAATCTATACAATAATACAAATTATATAGATTCCCATTTCCATGGGAATGACATACTTACTATTAGCATAGTAATACTATTTATCTTGTTTTCCTACTCTCTAACCATACCACAATGGGGGTCGCGATGAATGGGGATGAATAGGTGCCGGTGATTGTGCCGACAAGCAATGTTGCGGCGAAAAAGCGTATCGTTGACCCGCCAAGAAGGACAAGCGCCAAAAGCATGAAAATGATCGTCATCGTATTGTTGATTGACCTAACCATGGTCTCCGTGAGTGCCTTGTTGGCGAAAAATTCGATATCCGATCCGCCCTCAAGCTGACGGTATTCCCTGACCTTGTCGAAAACAACGATCGTGTCATGAACCGATAAAGATAAACTGGTCAAGATTGCCGTCACGAACATCGTATCCATCTGGGCACCGAAAAAATGGGAAAGCAAAGAATAGAGGCCGAAAATGACCAGCATGTCGTGAACCGCCGCCAAAATAGCCGCCAAGGCAAAATTAAAACCTTTAAAGCTAAAACTCATGTAAATCAAAATTCCGACAATTCCCAACGATGCGGCAATAACGGTTTTCCTGATCGTTTCGCTGCCCAAAGTCGGACCGACTGTTTGCGATTGAAGCACGGTTATTTTTACGCCAAGGGTTTTTTCCAAATCGGTTTTCAATTGCTGTTCTTTTTTTTCATCGATCGCCTTTGTCCTTAATGACAAATCATTATTTTTTAAGGTTAAACTTATTTTTTCGATTTTATTATTTTTAAGTATCCGGTCGATCCGATCGGCTTTCACCTGTTTGCTCAATCGATAATCCAGATTGGAACCGCCGACAAAATCTATCGAATAGATATAACCCCACTTTACCATTGAAAACAATCCCATACCGATTACAATCGTCGAAATCGCGAAATAGATGAAACGATATTTGAGGAAATTTACCATAATTTCAAAATTCAAATATTTTGGTCATTGTAATTTGATTATTGGATATTGTTTGGAATTTGGTATTTGGTACTTGGAATCTTTATAGAAAATATTTATCAATCTTCTCGTGATAACTACTCCGGTAAATAAACTCGTTGCGACACCGATTGCCAAAGTCAGGGCAAATCCCCGAACCATCCCGAACTGGGGTAAAAATTCCCAGTTTAGCGGATTGAATAATATGAAGGCAACCAACAACGTCGTAATGTTGGCGTCTTTTATGGCGTCGATTGCCCGGCCAAAACCCAGGCGGATCGCCGTCCCGAACTCTTTTCCTTTGCGCAGTTCTTCTTTGATCCGCTCGAAAATCAAAATATTGGCGTCAACCGCCATACCGACGGATAAAATAAATCCGGTAACGCCCGGAAGCGTCAAGACGACGGGAATTGTCCGGAAAATAGCGAAAGAAATCAAACCGTAAATGATAAGGGCCAGCGAAGCAATTCCTCACAACCTTCCATAATAAATAATCATGAAAATTAAGACCATCAAAAGACCAACGATTCCTGCCGTCATACTTTTTTTAACTTCGATCACCCCAAGCGTTGGCCCGATATTTTTTTGCTCAACCAGTTTGATAGGTAACGGCAAAGCACCGGAATTGATGGCGATCGCCAATTTTTTTGCTTCGTCAAGCGTAAAATTACCTTCAATTACTGCATTGCCGTCGATAATGGCGGTTTTGACGACCGGCGCGGAAATCGGATAATAATCCAAAAATATCCCGACCTGTTTATTGATGTTTCTTTGGGTTATTTCGGCAAATTTTTTTCCGCCCTCACTGTTGAACATCAAAGCAACCTCCGGCTTACCGTCCTGGGAGTTAAAAGTAACGCTGGCTTTTTTGATATCTTTACCGGTTAGCCCCGTATCTTTATTTAGCTTGAAAATCGGCGAAATCGTGGCAATTTTCGGATCGTAATCGCCTCCTTCTTCCCTGAAAGTCAGTTGGGCAGTCTCACCGATCAAGCGGACGGCTTCGTTGACGTTGTTTATTCCCGGCAAATCCACGCTTATGCGATAAATATTACCCGACTTTAGCGTCTGGACGATCGGTTCGGAAACGCCAAAAAGATTAACCCTTCTTTCGATCACGTCACGAAGAGAAGCTAAAGCATCCTGTAAATTATCTTTTGATACTTTACGGGTATCTGCCTCAAAAACAAGACTGCTTCCGCCTTGAAGATCCAATCCCAAATGCGTCCGGAAATCCTTTTTTATGGATATCCCCAAAATATTGGCATCTATCGAAAGCGGGTTGATTCTTGTATCGACCTTTAATTGGCCGATGTTGAATTTGAGGGAAATATTTTCCGGCAAATCAATCCAGAGGATTAACAAGGCCATGAGGAAAATCAGCAGATACTTTAGTAGTCTCATTTTGGATTATTTTACCAACTCTTCCTCGGTGCCGGCCAACATAACTTTAGGCTGACGCAAAAACCTCCAGATAAAGGGATCGTTATTCTTTTTTCTGAAATTAAATTCTTCTTCGGTCATGATCGTATAATTTATTTCCCGGATAAACCCCGACTCGGCTGTTTTTATTATTGAAGCCACCTCCGGCGCAACGAAGGTACCGACAAACAACGCGTAAATTTCATCGTTCCTTATCGGAATATGTTTAATGAATCTGGTCGAAACAACGATAAATTTGACTTTTCCGAGCTTCGACAGACTCTTGGATATTTGGACGGCCAAAGGAGTTTGTTTGGTAAAAATCCTGATAAATTCGTCGAAAAATATATAATTCCTGTTCAAATGATAAAAAACTTTATTCAAACGTCTTTCCTTCAAAAGAACCTTCCCTCCCTCAAGGATATCCAATTCACGCTTCACTGCATTGACTTCTTCATCGATCTCGCGAACGACTTTACGCAAATAATAATTTTCTTCGGGATGAATAAAAAAAAGTTCCAATATTTTTCTTCTTGTTTTTGAAGGAATTATATGGCGCAACATAATTAATAGTTCACCTTGTTGCCGGTCGGCAATATTTCCACAAATACCTGTCCCCGAACAAGCGAAATCTCTTCGTCGTTTTCATCATAAAAAACCATCTGGCTGTCAAAATCCTTTTTTTTCCAGGTACCCTCGATGGCTTTACCGTCCTGGAAAACCAACGCATCGCCGCTGCCGATTATATCATACAATAAATGACCGCCGCTGTAACCGTCATTGGCCGGCGATTCGTCGGCAAAGACGACGACGACATTTTTAGCGGTTAATTGTTTGCCCGTATCCTTGTCCAAATGCGCCGCCCCGCCATTCATCCTTTTATAGGAGTTTGTCGTTTTGTCGTAATCCCACTCGACGGCAAAATCATTGGCCAAATTTGTCCAGAAACCGAAATTGATTTTGCCGACATTTCCTCTGTTGCCCGCGGTGGCAGCATCTCTAAAAGTCCATTTGGTAAAAGTTTTATCCCAAGAAACTCCTTCTTCATCAACATTGGTTAAGACACGTTTTGTCTTGGCGTATTCCCAAAGCTTGGCCGTGGAGCTGTAAACGGTATGTTCGGTTGCCACATTAGGCAAACGTTCGTAATCGCGCCAATAATACGGAAAAGGAACCGCAAACTGATTCATGTCGTTATAATTTCCCCAACCCATTTCATTGATGGTTCCTAAAGCATCGGCCGGTGCCCCGTTGGCGCAACCCGAACCGGTTGACTCGTCGCAGTTGGCGCCGCCGACGTGAGCATAAAGAGGATTATTGCCATAACCCTGAAGCAGTCTGACAAAATAAATCCTGGCAGATCTGACCGGACCGATCGGATTGGCGTCTTTACAATAGAAAATCGACAAAAAACGCGTAATGCCGCCTTCGGCGACCGCTTCATAAACAACGTCGGCCGATGATATGCCGGACTGCGGCCTGGCTTCCTTATGGTTTTCTATCATGACACCCATTGGCCTCCTCGCCTCCCATTTGGCTCTCTGGGTTTTGGAAAGAAGTTCCCCGTTTAACGGACATTCTTCTGTTTTCGGTTCATTATCGACGACTTCGCCGTTGCCTGTCGCAACATCGCCGTTGGTGGGAACTTTATATCCTGTCAAAGGTGAAATGAAATTACCCGCTCCCCCACCGGAAAAAAAGGAGTACGAAGTGTAAGCGGACAGGAAAAAAATAATCACCATCAAAACCAAGGCAATCTTTTTATTAAGCATATGTTTATAAATTTTTAATTTGAAATTTTAAATTTTTAATCAATTTTTAAACATTAAAAATTCATTTCGCTTCCGAAATAGCTTTTACCTCCTCTTCGGAAAGATTGTATTCCTCTCCTTTTCCGGTCTTCACCCGTTTTGAATATATTCTTAACCCCTCATGGGTGTAAATGAAATTGACGATTAAGCCGCTTTTTTGTCCGTCAAGAAACGCCAATACGAAACTCTTCTCTCCTTCGGTACGACCGAAAGGATTAAAACGCACCAAACCGATTTTTTGGTAATGCGACAAAGATGATTTTACAATATTTTCGATCCTTTTTTCTATGATTTCGATTTCTCTCCCGTTTTTTTCTTCATTTTCAAGCAGTGTATCCAATATCCCGTCGATTTGATGGCGTCGTGTCCGGTTAACTAATCTGAAATAGTGTTCTCTTATTCTTAATAACAGATAGGTCACGATCGACAACCATACAACAACAATTAATAATACAATCATTTCATAAGGAAACATTGCTAATCATTTTAACCACTTTACAAAAACGTGTCAATACATATACAATAACTGCATGCCAAAAAAAACCCGGGAGCAAAAAATTGTCGCCGAATACCGTCGTCGAATGAAACTCCTACCAACTATGCCTGCTTCGTCTAAAGTAAAAGAGACCGGGATGCGTAATTTTTTTTTGGCTGATGTCCGTAAGAGTTTGATTCTCATCGTTTTCATCATCGCCCTTGAAATCAGCCTTTACTTTGCTAATATTAGTGGTACCCTGGAAAGGGTTTTAAAATTTTAAATCGATCGGAGGTGAACCCATTATGGCAACGATGTACTGTGTTAAGTGTCGTGCTAAAAAAGAAGTTGCTAATCCGGAAAAAGTAACGATGAAAAACGGTAAACCGGCAATGAAAGGAAAATGCCCGGATTGTGGTACCGGAATGTATCGAATCGGCGCCGCTTAATTGAATTTGAAGTATTTGAAGTTCTAGAATTTTAAAAAACCATTCCTGAATAAAAATTTGGGAATGGTTTTTGTTTTTCTCTTTACAGCAACGGAATTGTCGAGAGTTTTTTGTAGATCGGTTTGCGGCCGGCAAAGGTGCTTTCGAAAAGAATGACCTTTTTGACCGGAAATTCGAAATCCAGATTCATTTTACCCAGGCGTTTTTTGATAACGAAATATTGCTGTTTGGAAGGCACACGGTAACGGGCAACCGTCAAGTGAGGAATAAATTTCCGTTCATCTTTGATTTGCAGCGCATCATTTATTTTGCCCGCCAGCTCTTCCAGATTCTTTTCCCTCCGAAAACCAACGTAGACGGTAATCTTGTCTTTGATAAATAAATCCGTTTCCAAAGAATATAAATAAAAACCCCGTTGATCGTAAAGAACATCTTTGATTTTTTCCACGAGTTTCTTCGGCTGCGAAACGTCGCCGAAAAAATTAACGGTTATGTGATAATTTTCCGGGGAAACCCAGGCAAAATCGGGATATAACTTTCGTAACGGATCCAACTGCTCGTATAAACTCTTCTTGATTTCCTCCGGCAAATCGACGGCTAAGAATAATCTCATCTATTTTATAATTCTACTGGTGGAAAAACCTTTCAGTAAAGGAGTAACGACTTTCAGCCGCGCCCCGACTTTTTTCGCTTGCCGCCGTTTTATTTCCATCAACTCGTCCTGGGCACTGACAGCGACTATTTTTGGTTTTAACGTTTCCACCAATTGATAATATTTGTCATCCGATTTTAAATAAGGCAGAAGAATTACTTTGTCGACTAAAACAATATTGGATAATATTTTGGCTCTTTGTTTTTGGCTATGAATCGGTTGTCTTTTTTTTCGTTCACGGATAAAAGCATCTGATTCTAAAGCAATAATTAATTGATCGCCGGCTTTTTTGGCCTTTTCCAAAAAAGTCAAGTGACCGAAATGAATCAGATCAAAACAACCGCCTGCAAGAACGCTCTTTTCTTCTTTAATGGTTTTGGCTAATTGACGAAGCGATTGCCATCGAATGATCTTATCTTTAGCCAAAGAATAGCCTTTTATCATCGGCTAATTATACTATATACTTAACACTAATGAAACTTAAAGTCGAACTGGAAAATGCCGGCCAAAAAATTCTTATCGTCGAAAAAAAACCAACACCCTTTGCCGCCAACCTCAAAGAAGAATTGACCAAATACGATAACGAAATTTTCCTTTCCCCCAAGCCCCCGAACAAACTTGACCGATTTCATTACTGTTTTTTCATTAACGAAACATACCCTTTGGAAAACCTTATCGAAAAATCTTACCGCGAAGTCATTTTTATCTTCGTGAACCAAAGAAAACAGGCGCAAAAATATGATGCATTCATCCGGCAGATGGACATGAAACGGGTTAAAGTAGTAAACTACAAAGGCTCCGTTTATCTCAATCCCCACAATCGCGACGCGATAATCTGGTTTGCATTATCCAAAACAAAAGAAACGCTTTTGAATCTCCAACAAACACTGGCTGCCAAACAACCCGAACATCCGGCCGCCGATTGGTCTCCAAAGCCGGCGGTTGCGCCAAAATTCGTATTCGACTGGCACAGACGGATAAAACCGAAATCGCTTATTATCGGCTTTATCGGTTTTTTCGTTGCCTATCATTTCCTTTTTATTCTCCCCCTTTTGGGAAGCAGCTATCTTTTTTATCGCTCGGCAAACTATCTGAAACAAAACCAAATAGAAAAAACGAGATTTTCGGCAAACGAAGGAGCCATTTTGCTTTCGTTAAGCAACTCGCTTTACCATATCCCCCGCCAAACATTCCTTTTTTTCTCGATTGCCGCCTGGCCCGATAATCTGATCCAAATCAATGAAAAAACCAATCTTTCCCTGAAAGAAACCCTGGCCACACATGAAAACAGCCGGCAAATATTCCGGCTGCTACTGAAAAAGGATAAAACGCTTCAGGAAAAAGAAAATATGTTATTGAGGATCGAATCTTTAAAAAAAGCAATTGCCGATCTTAACGAAAACTCATCTTTTCTCGAGCAAAAAATCGTGACCGCAATTCCAAAACTAAAACGTCTGCGGGAAGATCTAAACCAAATCAGCGATTCTTTGGGTAAGGTAAGCCGATTATTATCTTTTTCCGATTATTTCCTGGCTAAAGACGGCGAAAAAAAATTCCTGCTTCTTTTTGCCAACAATATGGAACTGCGGCCGGGCGGCGGTTTTATCGGTTCTTTCGGTATCTTGACCATGAAGGATTTGACTCTTGAAGAAATAAAGATTTATGACGTCTATGATGCCGACGGTCAACTGATTGCCCACGTCGAGCCGCCCGCTCCCTTGAAAAAATATTTGGAACAACCCCATTGGTTTTTACGCGACAGCGCCTTTTCCGGTGACTTTTCGGAAAATTACGAACAGGCGGTTTTTTTCTTAGGAAAAGAACTCAACCTCAACGGTTTTTCCGGAGGAATTCTGATCACTACCTCTGCCATACAAAATATTCTTGGCGCTTTCGATAAAATTTACCTGCCCGATTTTAACGAATCGGTCACGCCGGAAAACTTTTACATCAAAGCCCAGCTTTATGCGGAAAAAAATTTCTTTCCCGGATCAACGCAAAAAAAGAGTTTCCTTAGTTCGCTGACCCGCCAGTTAATGATCAACCTGGAGAATGTTGCCCCCTCCCAACTTGTCAAAGGCATAAAAAAATCACTTGACGAAAAACAAATTGTTATTTATTTCGATTCCCCGGATATACAAAAAACGGTCAATTCTTTTTATTGGTCGGGTCGAATAATCGATCCGCATTGTCCGCCGAATTTGACCAATTGCTATGCCGACTCGATTTTTCCCCTGGATGCCAACCTTGGCGTGAATAAAACGAATTTTTTCGTCAATAAGACAATGGATATGAAAATCAATATCGATAAAGACGGTTTTATCCGCAACAATCTGACGATTAAATTCAAAAATGATTCTCCCAATAATGTTTTTCCGGGCGGCACCTATAAAAATTATTTCCAGATTCTTTTGCCGGCCGACTCCGTCGTCGACAAAATCACGAAAAACGATATCGCAGTCGACAATATCGATGAGAATATCGACCGGTTCAGGCAAGTCGGCTTTCTAATGGAAGTCAAGCCCAAAGAAACCGCGGAAATCAATATCGGCTATCATTCTTCGATGAATTTAAAAAAAGGCAGGGCATACTATCAGTTGGTGACGCAAAAACAAATAGGGTCATCGAACGCCGACTTGACGCTCAACATCAACTTACCGAATAATATATATATTAATCAAAATTTCACTCCGCTTGTTAAAGAGAAACAAATCATTTATAATACTGGAATCGCTGCCGATAAAATTTTTTTTATCGAGCTACTGAAAGAAAATTAACATTTATTTCGGATTTCGAAATTCGAATTTCGATTTTTTATTCTTATGGCTAAATCCAAAAAGATTGCTGTCGAAAAAAATATTCTGGCCGTTACGGCCCGTGATGTCTTTGGGAAAAAACTCAAGAAATTAAGGCATCAAGGTGTTATTCCGGGAAATATTTACGGACCGGATTTCAAATCAACGGCAGTTTCGCTTGCCTACAAGGATTTTGTCAATACTTATAAGGTCGCCAAGGAAACAGGCATTGTTTATTTAAGTCTGACCGGCAAGGAAATCCCCGTAATGGTCAAAAGTATCCAAAAACATCCGGTAACCAGTCTTCTTCTTCACGTCGATTTCCGGAAAGTCGACCTTAAACAAAAAATTACGACCGAAGTACCGGTCGTCACTGTCGGCGAATCGATTGCCATCACTCAATTGGCAGGCGTACTCCTGACTCAAAGTTCCCATCTAATGGTTGAAGCATTCCCGCAAGACATGCCGCAAAACATCCAGGTCGATATTTCCAAAATCAAGGAATTGGGCAAAGAGATTAAAGTATCCGATCTCTCCGCTTCGACGAAATATACAATCAAGGAAGAGCCTAATAAGGTAGTGGTCTCGATTATCGAACACAAGGAAGAAAGCATCGAGCCGGAAACGACCACGGTTGCACCTGAGGTGATCACCGAAAAAGCTCCGGCCGAAGGTGAAGCCGCCCCGGCCGAAGCCGGCGGGAAAGAAACCAAGGAAACCAAAGAAACCAAACAACCGGCAGCTAAACAATCCGCCGCCCCGGCCGAAAAAAAGGGAGAAAAGTAAAAAAAATCGTTGAATCCTCCGTTGAATTTAACTTCATTCCCTGTTAAAATGGGAAACATGACAATCGTAAAAACGGAATTTGCTCTCGCTTTAAATCAAGTCGCCACCGAAAGGGGTATTTCTCCCGATGAAGTAATCGAATCGATTGAGGCGGCAATCCTGGCCGCTTACAAAAAAGAATATCCGGCAGAATTCAGTGAAGAGCTGATAGCGAAAGTCAACAGGAATAGCGGGGAAGCGAAAATTTTAAAAGGCGAAGAAGATATTACGCCTCCGGGATTTGGCCGCATTGCCGCCCAAACCGCCAAACAGGTGATTTTGCAAAAAATTCGCGAAGCGGAAAAAAGAACCATTGTCAGCCATTACAAATCGCAGGTCGGTTCGATCGTCCGGGGCCGGGTCATTCGTTTTGACGGTTACAATGCTCATTTGGACATCGGTAAAGCCGAAGCAATCTTGCCTAAAGAAGAACAGGTAAAGGGCGAAGCCTACACGGTCAATAACGCTTTCATCGTTTACATTAAGGAAATCGGTGACGATAAATTCGGAAATCCGCGCATCACCGTTTCCCGCAGTGATCCCCGATTGGTAGAAGAGCTTTTCCGTCGGGAAGTGCCGGAAATCAGCAATAAAACCGTCGAAATCAAAAAGGTTGTCCGGGAACCGGGTGAAAGGGCTAAAATTGCCGTCTACAGCACTCAGGGCGGTGTCGATCCGGTCGGCGCCTGTGTCGGTCAAAAGGGAGTTC
>Ga0172369_10005612_pt1 | contig 15341 bp, 21 predicted proteins | sample LakKiv25m_FD_114539 | JGI IMG/M metagenome (GOLD analysis project Ga0172369, IMG submission 114539) | Freshwater microbial communities from Kabuno Bay, South-Kivu, Congo - kab_022012_11.25m | ecosystem: Environmental > Aquatic > Freshwater > Lake | place: Democratic Republic of the Congo...
ATCTTCGTAGCAAAGCAGCGCATGCGCTCTGGGAAGCTGATGTTGAAATCAAGCAAAAACAATTATCACCTGATTCCGATGAAGCCAAAGCGGTGCTAGCCAAAGTGTTTGATAAGTGGGGGTTTTCTGTTTCTGGAAGCTAGTTTTCAAGTTGGGGGTTATTAGCCACTATAGATATAAGGTCTCGCTGAGATAAATTTGAATTTGCAGAATTTGGGTGCGCATTCCATTACATATCCAAGAGTGTGTATAATCTTACCTATGAATGGGAGACATTTCTTAGGGAATTTACCTTTTATCCCAATTTTTTGGAAAATATTGATTTTCAGCTTTTGCTTTCGAGTGGGTTTGAATTTTTATGTAGATCCCAATTCTTCTAACCCGACAACTTAACATACAACAGCAGGGTCTGGGACAAGTCCAGTTGGACCTATGAGAAAACTCCTTTCATTATGATATAATGACGGAAATATACAATCACATGATTTATTTAATCCGTCAAACAAGGAGATGGGTTTAACATGATCGAAGTGCTGCTGGGTTCCAAAAATGCAGAAAGGGTATTGGTTTACCTTTTCTCCCGTGAAGAGGGCTATCCACGCGAAATAGCCCGTTTTTTCAGCGCTGATTTGAAGTCCATTCAAAATCAGATGGATAAGCTTGAAAAAGGGGGTGTCCTGGTAAGTCGGGAAGTTGGACGCACTCGTCCGTATATGTTCAATCCCCGTTATCCTTTTTTGAACGAATTGAAAAGCTTAATTGAAAAAGCATTTTCGTTTTATCCGCAGGAGGAACAGGACCGGTTGACCATGAATCGACGGAGACCCAGGGCAAAGGGCAAAGCGCTGTGAAGAAGATCAAAAATATGGACCAGGTTGAACTGGCGGCTTTTGTTCAATCCCATTTTCAAAAAGATGGCATACAATTGGTTCTTTCCGGTGGAGGAGCGGTAATTTTTTATAGTCAAAATCAATATGTTTCTAAAGATGTGGATCTGATCAATGTTGATTTCATAAAACGCAGCAGGATCCGGAATGCGATGGAAAGCATAGGTTTCCATGAAAAAGGGAGATATTATTTAAATCCGGAAACAGAATTCCTAGTCGAATTTCCGAATGGACCACTTTCAGTGGGTGAAGAACCGGTAAAAGAAATTATAGACGTTGAATTGTCAACTGGAACCTTACGGGTCATTTCATCAACGGATTGTGTGAAGGACAGGTTGTGTGCATTCTTTTTTTGGAATGACCAACAGTGCCTAGCACAGGCGGTGATGGTTGCAGAAAACCAAAAAGTGGATTTGATTGAAATAGCAAGATGGGCGTTTGCAGAAGGGAAGGAACAGGAATATCAAATTTTTAAAGGGAAATTGACCCGCTAGCCAGGACTCTTTCAATAAATGTAGCAGGCATAAAATGGTTCGGCAGGAGCGGAAGAAACTAAGGGACGAAAGCAATCCGCCTGACCTGGTAGAAAAGCGATGGTAACCAGAAACAGCTTCCAGCCGCCTAGGCACAACACCCTCCCCAAAAATAGTGTAAGATAGGTGAATAATCAGGAAAAGAAAGCATCATCAATTGTTATTGAGTGTCACTTTGTATTGATTTTGTGGATTAAAGGACTGTTTTATAAATCAGCCAACAATGCAACTATCTAGCAACCAACCTATCCAGAGGTTGATTGATACAATCTCAGTCGCGTTGTGCCAGTCTTAGACACGCAGGGGAATGTAACCCCTGCGTGTCTGTGTACCTTTAGAATTCGTCGAATAGTTCAGCCGATGCACCCCCATCCGGCCAATAAGCATCATTGTCTCCCAGGCGTGTGGCGTTTTCAAACTGCTTGGTGAAAGGACCTTCATCCTCTTCATCACCGCGTGTCGGTGAACTGAACGCGAGGAAAGCAGGATGCTCTGTAGTCAGGGTGTGAATGGAACTACGCCAGCAGAGGACATCTTCATTTTGAAGAACTTTCTGGACGCTTTGTGCCAGGTCGATCAGGAAATCTTCACTGAAGCGATCCGGGCCTAGTCCGTGATCAGCCAGGGTTTGGGCGATTTGTTCAGCAACCTGGCCCCAGGTGATTGAAAAAGCCAGTTTTTCCATTGAAAACCCGGCCTGCGCCAGGATCTTGGATACTTCGAAACCTGTTTCCATGGTTTCCAAGTGTTTGAGTGTCGGTAATGGTTCCATTTTTATCTCCTTGTGAATTATGAAAATCCCAGGCCTCTTTCCTTGAGGGATACCCAGTGTGATAATCCGATCACCAGGTGGTCCAGGACGCTGATGTCTAAGAGTTTTCCAGCTTGAACAATGGCCCGGGTTACAGTGACATCATCGGGACTGGGAGTTGGGTCGGTCGAAGGGTGGTTGTGAGCGATCAGGATCGAAGCCGCATTACGCTGCAGAGCTGGTTTGAATAACTCACCCACCCGCACCTGCGATGAATTTAACGATCCGTGATAAACCTCGACGACATCCAACAAACGATTGCGGGTGTCGAGCGGCATGACCACCAGGAATTCCTGCTCGCGATGCGCCAGCATGGGCATCAGGATCTGGGCAGCGTCTCCCGGCGATTCGATCGTCGGGCGTTCTGCCTCCGGTTGCAGGAGCTTGCGTCCCAGTGCCAGGGCTGCCTTGAGGCGCAGGGCAGTCAGGTTGCTGACTCCCTTCACCCTGGCGATTTCATTGACGTGCCCCTGGGCGATCTTCTGGATCGTGCCGAACTGAGCCAGCAGCAGATCGGCGGATTCAATTTGATTGGACCCACCTATGATGACTGCCAGCAACTCAGCCAGGCTGCAGGCATCTGAGTCTTGACCCACCCGGAAAGCCGGCTGCTCACGAATGGGCAGATGCTTGAGGCGGGGTAAGGTGTAGGGCTGAAAGTGTGTGCTTTCGATGAGATACGGTTGATTTGTTTTCATGTCTGTCTCCTGTAAAATGAAAAGGGGACAGACATCCTGGAGGGAAGCTGTCCCCCCTTTTTGCCCCCGAGCGGGGTCCTTGAGGGTCTTGTGATTTAAGCGTTCGGGTCGTAACCTGTTTCCAGACAATACTTGCGCAATTTGGCCTCGGCTTCCTCCCAGGTCACGATCTCATCCCGCCGTACACCGGGGTATCCGGGAACAGGTGGGAACCACCAGGGATTTTCTGCCAGGTTCTTCTTGATCACCTCAGCCTTGGCCTCCAGGAAGTGGCCTAAACCACCATTCTGGCAGCGCCAGCCCAATTCCCGGGTGCGTTTGCCATCCCAGGTTCGATCACGGAATGTTTTACTTCCGCAGATCGGACAAGGTGGCATTCCCAGCGGGGCACGCTGGCCGCCTTTGCGCAGATAATCAGCAACTGCCAGAATAGATCGGCAATTCGGATTACCACAGGAACATTTCTTTTCCTTGTCAACGATATGTTCGGTTTTGGATTCGTAAATCAACCGGACACGATAGGCAGATTGATGCACGCTAACAACATCCAGGGTTCCGGGGCAGTTGCTTGCCATATCTCCTCCTTTCGTTCTCCTTGTTGGTTTAAGCGCTCCACCTCCTGGATGATCTCAACCGCGATGCATCTCACCCGCTCCAGGCTGGCCAGGATGTCTTTCCCGGAAGCCTGCCATAAAGCCAGGTAGTTCGGGGTGCTGGCTGATTTCAAGCCAAAGTGGTGGCAGACGACATAAGCAGCTGCATCGGCTTCGACTTCACGTTGTTGTGCAGTGCTCAGACTGTGAATTTCAGGTTTGCTGTGCTCGAACAACTCATGGGCCAGTTCATGAACCAGCGTGCGCGTACCGGTCCTGTGCAACAGGCTGATCTTGCCACCGCTGCTGACACCTTCCGGCCCACCCAGGTCATCGGTTCTTTCAACATGGATGCCCTTCTTGTTCGCAAAAGTAAGCAGCGCATCTTCCAGGTCAGTGTCCTTTTCATGGTCACGCCATTGCGGACATTCCGGTAAGGGCTCTCCCTCGGTCTGGGATACATCAAAAACATGCACCACCCGGAAGGTAAGGTTGGAATGTGCGCTTTCAGGTTCTTCGCAGCTGCTGGCCAGGGGTGAGGAGCCCAGGTCTGGGTCTTCCTCTGCCAATGTTTTTGCTTGATTCTTGGGTCGGTACAAGCAGGGAGCCAGGATGGCGATGCCATTTTCCCCCCGTTTGACCTGGCGTTTGAACTTCTGTTTCCAGGTCTGATAACCGGCTACCTGCGTAGCCTGAGGAGATTGAATCCAGATCAGCAATTGATTGTGCCAGCTGTAGTGATGGAACTTGCTGAGCATTTCCAGGTAGCGCTGGAGTGTCTCTGAGATGCGCACCTGGTCGGTCTCTTGCGCCAGGTCTTCGATGGCAACCGTGATGGAGCGGGTCAGGGCTTTGGCGTCCATCATCCCACCTCCACGGCTTCCATGTCCACTTGCAAAACATAAGTTTCCAGCAGTTCTTCTCCTGTGTCGTTCACAATATGGATGTCCCGTAATTGTGGAACCAGGACAGTTGCAGTACAATCCTGGGTGGGGCCTCCATGGCTGAAGCGAGAAAATGGTCTCAAACCATTCAGGGCTTGTACCCGGACTGTTCTTGCTCGTGGTCCCTTTCCCAATATTTCTACCGGGATGACCGCATCTCCATAGCAAGTGCCTACGGTGATTTCGGCTTTTAGCATGTGTTCCTCCTGTGTTTTCATATATGTATGTAAAAAGGACATGCCCGAAATGGCATGTCCTTCGTTGTGAGTCTCCTGTAAGCAACAAAAACCTAGAATGGGATGTCATCCCCTTCTGAACTTGTGACTGGTTGAGCATGGGCAGGAAAATCCTGCCCATCCTGGTCTTCACGACCGGAAAGGAAACGAACAGTCGAAGCAGTTACCTCATACGAGGCACCTACTTTCCCATTGCTTTCCCAGATGTGCGGTCCACCGGTTTCAGGATCCGGGCTCAAGCGTCCTTCGACCAGCACTTTGCTGCCTTTGTGCAGGAATTCATTGCAGGCCTCGGCTTGCTTGCCCCAGACGGTGATACGAAACCAGCAGGTCTCCTTGACTGGTTGACCATTCGGGCCGTTGTAACGGCGATTGGTGGCGACCGACAGGGTGGTAACCGGCTGCCCACTGGGGGTGAAACGCATCTCCGGGTCTTTGCCTAAATTGCCGATGAGGATGGTAGTTTGGTACATTTGGATTCTCCTTGTAAAGTTAATTTGGATTGGGATTAACCAGCAACCGTTGCCGGTTCGGAAACATTTCGTTGGGCTGTTAGCCAGTTGCGCAGTTCGTCTTTCGAGGCCGGTGCTTTACCTGTCCTGGCCTTGAATTGGTCAAAGGCTTCCTGTTCGGAGGCATTGCCATTCACGCTGATCCCGTCTCCGTATTTGCGGGAGACAACTGAGGCTGGTGTCTGAGCTGAACTTGACGAGTGTGAGGATTGACTTGTGGATTTCTTCCCGCCGTTTGAATGGTTTTGTTCCAACCCAGCATTCTGGGCTATCTCCTTGTCATACAGAGAGAGACCAAATTGATCGCCCAACTGGCGAAAACAGCGTTTCAAGCAGTCTGTCGCCGAACCAGCCAGGGCCATGTCAAGCGCTTCCGGGGTGTCGCCAGTAAAGATGCAACGTCCCAAGTCGGCGTGGCTGTACATTATTCCGTCGATTTCGACAGTCACTTTGCCGGTGACATAGACAATCCCGACATCCTCAGTCTGAACATTGCCATCTGCATCCAGTAAGGGAACCTTACGCTTTTCTTGCTGGTTCCAGATCAAGATCTTCTTTTGCCAGCGCACGATGACCGGTTCGCCGATCAGGTCAAATGACCATCCAAAACGGAAAATATCGTTGGCACGGTCAATGATCTCAAAGCCTTCCAAATAAGGGACAGATGCCTTGCCTGGCGCTTGCCGGCGTTTCACGCGCGACATGTCCAGAGGCTGACGCAGTTCCCAGAGAATTTGATCTCCTTGTGGAATTTGGTTCTGATTCCCTTCTTGCGAGGGCGACTTTTCTTCCATGTGTTTCTCCTTTTCTGATATAGGTTGATTTTGTGCCGCTTCCAAGAGGCGAACACCTTCAATATGTTTGCATAGCACATGCGGACCGCGCTGTTGGAAGTCAAGACAGGTGCAGGTCCAATCACTGCCATTAGAATCTTCCTGATTAGGTTTCAATGCGACGACATAGGGCAACTTATCCCCATTTTTTACCGTCCATTGCCCTGGGTTGATCCGGGTGATCTGGAACTTACCGGTCTGGATGGCAGAGCGGGCACGCTCTGTTCGCTCTGTTTGAGCTTGAGTTTCATTTTGTATTCCATCTTGTATTACATACATGCTCCTCCTTGTTGAAATCGTCCAACGTTAAATTGAGAATAGGGATTGAAAGACTTACTCCGGAAATAATCCCAGAGTAACCAACGTTATTTGCTACCCATAAACGTTCACAGGGCAGAAAACGCCAGAGCAGAAGTCCGTATCTTCTGCGCTTGCATTTGCTGCACTGTTGAAATGAGGCTGCGTGGGTGGAAAAGTAATTTCGATCCACCCACACAACACGTGTCCCTTTAATTCAAATACCCACTCGGTATGTTTTAAAGGGGTTGTTTATCTCCTTGAAATATGAACCTTCCTGCTTCTCAGCACGCCAAATCGCCTCCAGGGAGGAAAAGGTTGTTTGTTAAAGTGCAGTCCAACCATCCGGTATCTACCGGAAAACAAAAAGGAGGATCACTCACTCCCAAAATAAAAGGGAGCTTATCGACGGCAGGTCTCTGAATCTGCTTGCATCAGCCAAGAGATTCGAACGCCATCTTGTGATCCTCCTTGTGAGCCTGAAGCGGGTTATCCCAGCCTTCAGGTCCGAACTCATCTGCGGTCTTTAAACAGTTAGCTTGATCCAGGAAAGATCCTGGAATGGCACACACTAACTCGTTTAAAAGGCATAGATGAGCTACTCTTCAGATAATTCCATTTCGCCGGCAGGGGCTTCCTTCTCTTCAGGTTCATCATCTACTTCTGCATCCTTTACAGCTGCCTGTTTTGCCTTTGTTCTTGTTTTCTTCCCGTTCTGAGATGTTGAATCCAGGGGAACTATTCGTACGGCTATTACCTCAACCAGGTTGCGATCAATCAGGATCTGGTTTGGCTTGAGATCACAATCTTTGATTTCTATGGCCAGGTCTGAACAATTTCTGGATTTGCGGGCCTTGTTGATAATTTCTTCCAGGCTTTCCCGGTAATCCCGGGACTGGAAGAAGCCATGCACCCGCAGGCGCATGCCGCGCCGGATCTGGATCAAGCCATTGGCACCGCCGTTCTTGCGGATGTTGATGTAATCACCAGCATCACGCTCCAGGTCCAATTTCTTGGCAGGCAAATCACTGTCGCGATAGATCACGATCCGGAAGAACAGGTCATCCATGTATTTCCACGAATCGCGCACCACGATCCCTTCCAAAGTTACTTCGTTATTCAAAAGAACCTCCTTGTGTCTGAATCCCTACAAAAATAGGGAAATTAATAGGAATGGCCGAACACACAATGCATCCCTGAGGGTAGTGTCCGGCCAACGATTGAAAAAAATATTTAGTTGTCAGTATCAGTATAGCAATTTGAAAGGCCTTATCCAAGATGGACAATATTCCATCCAGATAGAGTTTCCTCCTCTTGAAATTTCGCTGGGATCAATGTGTAATAGCGCGTAGTTTCGCGATCCCGGTTTGAGTGACCAGCACCCTAGGCACCACTGAAGGGAACAATATCGTCAGATCCGCTGAAACATCAACATACACCGTGTTTTCGCCGGCACTGACCTGGATCCCCGTCACAAAAGCATGCACTCCTCTCGCGGAAAGACCGGCTGTGTTCAAGATTACATAGGATTGGGCATTGCTCCAGGTTCTAGAAGTGGGTACCAGGCTGCCAGTATCCTGAAAGACTTTCGGGTCGATCTCAGCCGAAGCGGCAACCGCGGCTGCATCTGCAGCTTTTTGGACTTCGGCGATGGCATAGAAATAACGTCCCAGTTCAATGGCCAAAGCCAGTATTGGGACCATCACTACGCCGATGAAGATCGCCCAGAAGGTCATTGCATAACCGCGCCGGTCCCGCCACAGCCTCACCAGCCCTCCTGCCGGAAAGTAGCATCCGCTCTGACGGTGAATGTTTGCCCTGGCAGACCGGGAAACAGGCTGGTCAAGGGTGCCATGAAATTGGGAACACTACCACTAACCTGGATCTTGAGAATACTGCCCGCACTATCACCTGCAGACAAAACAGATACGGAGGCATTCTCCAATATACCAGCCTGAGCGATGGCGGATTTGGCACCACTGATCGCATAACAAGCCGGACATTGTTGGGCCACGCTGCCCATGCGAGCGCCATGCCGGGCTGCTGCCTGCACCGCCTGCTGGGCATACACCAGCATACCCAGGTTCACAATGGCCAGCATGATCAGGATGGCGATCGGGGTGGTGATGGCAGCCTCCAGCATTTCCATGCCGGAGTTATCTTTGAGAAATTTCATAGGTCTCCTTGGAAAAATAGAGTTTCAACCTGAACCTTTGCTTTCGGCAAAAGCAACCATTAAATCCTTCCGGCGATATCGGTCACAATGGAAGCAATGTTCTGCCCCAGCAACCGATAGGCACCATAGCTGACCAGAACCACCACCGCGATGATCAAGGCCACTTCGGTCGACTCGATACCCCGGTTATCTTTTAGAAAACGCATTGCAATCACCTCCTTCCTGTTTTAGGGTCATGGATAGAGAACAAACATCAAAGTTCCACAAAAAATGGACGCAACAAAGGGAATTTCCTTCTTTTTCTGCAAGGATGCAACGACTCCCTGGATTCCGCCAGCAATGGAGATGGGGAGTAGAACAGCAGGATTCCCAAGAACAAGGACCGCAGCGATCAACAGCTTTACGTCTGCGCCTCCCAGAATGCCAAATTCCCAAAACACCCAGACTCCGAGAAGGGTCGCACTGATTAATACACCACCAGGTTGAATAAAAGAAGCGATCACGGAAGATATCGTTGCAATTGCCAGGCGTTTTACCCTTGGGTTGATATCCGACACAAGTGTCAGGACGGCTGTCAATAGCACCGGAGCCCATAGATCATTTAATATGGCGTACAATCCGCTACCAACCAGCCCAGCGACAGTTAAGGACATGGGGACTTCACGCTTCCGCTGATCGTATATCATGGAAATAAAAAGCAGTGCAAGCAAAGCGATCCTGGCGATCATGCAGCAGTTCTTCTCCTGATTATGAATAGGAACCTTTAATAAATTAAAGCCGGACAGATTCTTCCTCCAGAAGGTTCTGTCCGGCCAACGATTAATATTACTTATCTATCTCTAATTATAGCGATTTGTAGGGCTTATCCTAGGGGGGCACTATGAAGTTTTTAAACCAAAATAACATCCAAGCTCTTGGTTGATGGTTTTATATCTGGTCCTCTCCAACAATCACCCCCAATTGATGAATTTTTAGAGATATTTCGGAAAAAATTCCTCGATAAAGTGACACTCAGAAAAAAAAAGAGCGTGCAATGGTCATTCTAGTTAAGAATCTGGGATCTCATAAGCCCTTGGCCGGAGATTGAATCTCCGACTAGAACAATTTCATAATCTCATCAGCTTGGAATATCCGGTTTCGCGCATACCCAGTGATCTCACGTAACATCCCGGCTTGTTCAAGCTTTGCCAGGTAATCTCGAGCAGTCTTAAATGGAATACCCAGTCCATCGGATGTCTGCCTGACAGAGAGAATAGGTCGAGAAAACAGGAAATCTATCACTGCTGACATGCGCCCAGGATTGCGGTCCTTATCGACAATGTGCTGGTAGGTAACCCGAATTTCCCGTAATCGCACCATGCGATATACTCCATCTCGGGCTTGTTCACTGACGCCTCGCAGGAAGAAACGCAGCCATTCCTCCCATGCTCCTTGTTGAGAAACATTGAGGAGAAGATCATAATATTGCTGCCGATATCGTTCAATATATGCACTGATATTTAGTAAAGGTTGTGGCAACAAGCCCCACTCACACAATAAAAGGATGATCAGAAGTCTTCCAACCCGGCCATTCCCATCCAGGAAAGGATGTATGGCTTCAAATTGGTAGTGAATTAAACCAGCCCGGATAAGCGCTGGTATCTCTGTATCCGAATGGATGAATTTCTCCAATGCAACCAAAGCCTGGTGCATCGCCTCCACTGGAGGAGGAACATAAGGAGCGTTAGAAGGGGTGCTGCCAAGTGGCCCAATCCAATTTTGGCTGCGCCGGAATTCACCCGGTGTTAAGCTTCCCCCTCGAACATTTTCCATCAGCTTTTCGTGCAATTCACGGATTAGACGTAGACTGACCGGTAGTGTTTTCAGGCGTTCGAGGCCATAGTCCGTGGCTCTCACATAGTTGTAAACTTCACGTACATCATCCGTTCTTTCAAAGAAAGAAAGTTGGGCAGTCTCATAAGTATAAAGATCGACCAAAGATGCACGTGTTCCTTCTATCCGGGAAGATATTACAGCTTCATTTCGAATGAAGGGTTGTATTAATAGGCGAGGAAAGGGAAATGTGCTTACCAATGTAGCCAGCTGGCTCAGATCGCGTTCAGCTTCAGATAAAATTGACACAAGCGATAATGGCCATTCAATTTTTGGTGGTAAAGGGCTTGGAAGGAACGCCCAATAACCGGTTGGCGTAAGAATAGCTTTCCCTGCATCCTTGTTACGGAAATCTTTTGGATTCATTATTCATTTTCCATTCTGGCCATATGGTGTAAATACATCGTATCCATATTAACACTTAATGTCATAAGTGTAAATATACAGATTCTATGTTTACACTTATGGCATTTATTGCAATATCGAATAATAACTTTTCTATGACAAATTATTTCTTGACCTTGCACTATTGAAAGTGTACACGTTATCAAGTAGTTCCTCTTATAGTCAGGAAAATTGAGATGTTCAAAAAAATTACTTTACGCGCTGAGAAAACATTGATTGAGCGAGCTCGCCGGCTCGCCGAATTGCGCAACACAACCCTCAATTCTGAATTTCGCCATTGGCTCAGGCAGTATGTGGATCTTCCCCAGACAACTAATGAGCTCACCGATCTGATGGCCCGACTTAATTATGCCAAACCCGATAAAACCTTTCCTCGCAATGAAATGAATGATAGTTAAACACCTTCTCGGAGGAATTAGCCTGGCAATTATGAGTAAAAATGGCATAATTATTATACAATGACCGTGGCAGAGGTGGAACGGCGGCTGAAATTGGTGCAGACTGTCGAGTCTGCAGTGGAGGTGTGGTTGAAGCGCGCGGCGAGATTGATGCAGGTAGTGCTCACGGCCGCATTTGTAGGGTGGTTGTGATGAGCCGGCAAACGGTGCTATACTTTACAGATACAAAGTATAACGAAAGGAGTACGAAATGAATGTGACCATTTCCCAAAAAGGCTGGGTGGTGATCCCGGCTGAATTGCGAAAAAAATATCATCTCAAACCCGGCACGGCAGTCACCATGGTGGATTATGGCGGCGTGCTGTCGATCGTCCCTGCCATGCAGGATCCCATCAAACAAGGCCGCGGCCTTCTGAAAGACCTGACCTCCCTGACGGAGGATCTGCTGAAAGAACACGCCGCAGAACTTACCCGGGAAGAAACCCGAACCAAACGGATCCATGGCTGAAAAACCCGCCTTCGTGTTGGATACGTTTGCTTTGCTGGTTTATTTGAAAGATGAGCCGGCTGCTGGACGAGTCGAAAAGGTTATGGAGCAGGCCGGAAAAGACAAGTGCCGGCTGGTTGTTTCCATCATAAATCTCGGAGAGCTGCTTTACATCACTGAACTTAGAGGCGGGATCTCCAAAGCGCAAAACGTATTGGCGCTCATCCGGCAACTCCCGATCGAAATTCTGCCTGCCGATGAGCAGGCGGTCTTTTCCGCCGCCCATATCAAGGCCAGCCATACACTTTCCTATGCGGACGCTTTTGCGGTTGCGGCTGCCGTGCAAGTGCAAGCGGTTGTGCTGACTGGCGACCCGGAATTTGAAAGCGTGGAAGACTTGGTCAAGGTGGAGTGGTTGGGGAAAGTGTATAAAATGGATTCAACTTCCTCCACCATCGTCCAGCGTCTCTGAAACTACTTTAATGTCCTGCATGACCACCTTTAGAACCCGCCGCAAGCCACGGGACTTTAGCCCCAATGGTTAAGAGCTTTATCCAGCGCAATGAATAAGTGCTAAATACTTTATCGGAGGAAATGGCCTGGCATTTTTGAGTAGAAATGGCATAATTGTTATACAATGACCTTCGAATTTGATTCATCCAAAAGGCAAAGCAATCTTGAGAAGCATGTGATCGATTTTGATGAGGTGCAGGCTCTGTGAAATGACGATGACCACCTTAAAATACCTGCCAAAACACTGGATGAACAACGTTTTCTTATAGTTGGAAAGATAAACAACAAATATTGGTCAGCTGTAATTACTTATCGAGGTGAAAATATTCGTATCATCTCGGTTAGGCAATCACGTGATGAGGAGATAGACATCAGTGAAAGCATCTAATTTCGACAAGAAATTTGATAACGGTGAAAATATCATAGCCGAACTTGATCTTGCTCGCGCTCGTCGACCTGGAGAAGAAATAAAGCGTATTAATTTAGATCTTCCAACTTGGATGCTGACTTCTCTTGATCGGGAAGCTCGCCGTTTGGGAGTAACTCGCCAGTCTGTTATCAAGATGTGGCTAGCAGAACGTTTGGATCAGGGACAATAAGGTTATTTTTGCCTAAGTATATTTGTATTCCAGGGAGCTGTTAGAAATTTTACATCTCCATTCTAATTTCTTCATGAATGATCTCAGAATACAACTTGCATGATTTGAAACAAAAGTATTGCCATTAAAAGCAATGGCAAACCGGGGATTTTATTCAACCTAACCTTCTTCTCTTTTGCCAATGATCTTACCGCCAGCCCTATCGAAATAACCACATGCACCACCAAAAAGGCAATAATAAATAATAATTCGGGATAGATCAGAATAATTGTCATCGACGCAAGCGCATCTGCCCCACCCCACCATTTCAACTCCCAGGCGACCCAAAAACCGATGATCGCCAGGGCTGCAAAAGGTGAAACATGAATGGATAGATAGGCTCCCAGTAATAATAATGGCAACCAGGTAATAATTCGTCCGATCTCCTCCCGTTGAACGATCCGGATTAGCCTTTCCCGCTCACTGACAGCCGTGATCATGACGGTCAGAAACACCAGCGCCCAATCCCCCTGCCAAACTCGATAGAAACACGCCCCGATCAGTGGGATGATCACCCAGGCACTGTGGGGAATCTCGTACTTGCGAATATCAAACCAGGATACGATCCCCAGCCAGGTCACCACCAAACCAAATATGATCCATTCCATGATTAATCCTTTTTCTAAGGCTTGATCTGTTCTTCGATACGCCGGATGTACTCAGCACCACTGGCACATCCGCTCGAAAAGTTTGCTGCAACGCTGTTCCAGCTATTTGGATTGGTTGTTCTTTGCAGCGCCTGGTACACACAACCGGCACCAGCCTGGTAGTTGGCCAGGACCAGCCGCCAGAAATCTTCATAGCTCATCATTTGAGAGGGGGTCTTCCCGGTCCCCAGGTAGATCAGACGTACAGATTGCAGACAACTGGCGTTGAGGGTTTCTGCCAGAACTAACACGGCCTGTTTTCCTTTTTCGATATCCATCCCGCCTGAACAATTAGAGCAGGTGGCGTCGATCTCTTTTAAAACCATGCCTCGCAATAGATATTGAGTAGAAAGATCCAGAGATTGATATGGAACAGCGCAGCCCTTCTCTCCAAATGCCTGCCTGCAGATGCTCTGGTAGTAACCAGGTCGCAAGGCCAAGACCAGGTCAGCGCCATAGCCGGTCATCTGACCCAGACCAATTTCGCCTGAAATCCAATCTGCCACCGACCAGAACTGTGATTCAACCGCGATGACTGCTTTTACGATCTTTGGGGGTAGCTGGGTGGAGCGAGCAGAAAACAGGATGTCCGGGTCGAACTGGTTCTGCCAGGTTATGACCATTGTAGAACTGAGCTCCAAGCCACAAGCATTGGCAGATCCATCCGGGTTCAAACCATTTCCCGGGCAGGCTGAACCATCCACCAATCCGGTTGACAACATCTTCGCTGCCAAGATGGCGTAGCGGTTGGCGGTAGCCAGATCCGTGTTTTCATCCGCCAGCATCAACCAGTCCGGGAGAGAGCTTGGTGTGAGTCCATAAGCAGTCTGGCAGGTACCATCGCTTTCAGCTCGGACTGGTTTGGTGTGCCATCCTGTTGCAATCAACACCACAATAACAATCATCAATACTAATTTCAGGGTCGTGCGTGCACGGGATACCATGCCACCTCCCACACCACGCTGGCTGTTTGATAGGTCTGCCCGGCGCTATCCTGCAAGTTGGCCCAGGCTGTCCAGCTGCCCGCTTCGCTGGTCCCGAAATTGAGATCCCCGGAACTCGCTGGAGTGACGGTCCAGTTCGAACCGGTACGGGAAAACGAAAGCAGGGAACCGGATGGCTTATGTACCCAGACCTGGATCGAATAAGGTGGAATGCCGCCGGAGACGTTCCCGGATAGGGATTGGGCCGGCAACCCCAGGTTGGGAGCAAACAAGAGCAAACTTGAAAAGGCTTGAGAAATTGTTCCAGTGAGGGGTGCGATCACCACCACGGTAACCGCATCGCTGGCGGATCCATAGGGATTCAAACAGGTCAGTCCATAGGTATGCGTTCCGGTGGTAACACCTGTCAGGAGCTGATTTCCGTTCAGGACTTTATTCCCGCTCCAGGCTCCTTCTGCGCTGATCACCACACAGCTGGTGGCAGCCTGGCTGATCCAGCTCAGGGTGAAACTGGCTGGTGAAATGAGCGAAAGAGGCCCATCCAGGTTATTGACCTTCAAATCTACAGTGGGCGGCTCCAGCACTGAAACCGAGACACTATCGGTAGCCACGGCGCCATGCCCGTTATCACAGGTCATGCTGTAGGTATGGGTCCCAGCGCTCACTCCAGTCAGAGGCAAGCTTCCGGATAAGGAATTATAGCCAGACAATTCATCTGCTCCAGTGCAATTGACAGATCCTTTTGAAGTGACCCAGCCCACCTTATAACTGGCCGGGAACGGGTAAGCCGGGGGATTATCCGAATTGTCCACTGTCACATCGATGGCCGGCAGGGCATAGATGACCGCCTGACGGGTATCAGATACTACCGTGACACCGTTTGAACAGGTCATGCTGTAGTCATAGGTTCCTGCTGA
>Ga0172369_10005619_pt1 | contig 15329 bp, 16 predicted proteins | sample LakKiv25m_FD_114539 | JGI IMG/M metagenome (GOLD analysis project Ga0172369, IMG submission 114539) | Freshwater microbial communities from Kabuno Bay, South-Kivu, Congo - kab_022012_11.25m | ecosystem: Environmental > Aquatic > Freshwater > Lake | place: Democratic Republic of the Congo...
GTGAGGGCTTCGAGCGCGGCTTTGCTCGCGCCGACGACTACGTATTCCGGCATGACTCGAAATGATCCGGCCGATGAGATCGAAACGATACTGCCGCCGCCACGTTTTTGCATGAGCGGCACCGCGCGTTGTGAACAGAACAGCGCGGCGCGAGCGTTGATGTTCAGAGTCCAATCCCAACCTTTGATCTTCTGCTCCATCACCGGACGGTTGTAGCCCGATGCGGCGTTGTTGATCAAAATATCCAACGCGCCAAATTCTTTTTCCACTTCGTCGAATAATTTATTGATGCCGCCTTCGCCGCCCACGTCGGCTTTCACTACCAACGCGCGGCGACCCAACTTGCGAATCTCCTCTGCTGTTTCTTCGGCGGGAGCGCGGTTGCGAAAAAAGTTGACGACGACATCCGCGCCTTCGCGCGCGAAGTGCAGCGCAATGGCTTTGCCAATGCCGCGCCCTGAACCGGTGACGAGTGCGATTTTATTTTGGAAATTCATAAACTTTTTTTGTTTGTCACTCCGAGCGAAGCGAGGAGTCTCTGGGATTAGTTCGAGAGATTCCTCGTCGCAAAGAACGCTCCTCGGAATGACACACTTAAATTCGTTTCATCCCTTGACGCTTCTTATTGTTTTGAGCGTCGCTAGATCAAATTCACTGATCCGTTCCGCCCCAAGCGCCTCAACCGTTGCGCGGGCGTTGGCGGCGTCACGGCGGAGTTGGGCGATGTCCACGCCGCGACACACATCCGGCAGAGGATCGATCCACTGCCGCGCGCGCAGAAACATTTTGATCGCGCCCTGATAGTTGCGCCGTTGGATTTGCAAATAGGCGACGGCGATCTGCAAGATAGCGCGATACAACTCTTTGCCTGCGCCCCGTTCTTCATTCCAGGCGTGCTCGAGTTCTTCGTGTGATTCAAAATACTCGCCGCGATTGAACAACTCGATCCCGCGTTTAGCTTTTTCCGAAAGTTCACCCTCTGCCGCCGCGCGTGCCGACTCTGGATCGAGCCGCCGCGCATTTTTCTGGATGATGTTCACCATGTCTGAAGTGAAGCGACCTTTGGCATACACTTCATCGCAACCTGCGTCAAGGGCGCGTTGACGTTGATCGAGATCAACGTGCGATCCAAAACCGATGACCGGAATGCGGCGCGTGGCGGGCGATGTTTTGATCGCTGCGATCCATTTCTCCCAGGGCAGCGTTGTGCTGTTGAGTTCGACGATGATCAGTGACGGTTGAAGTTCGACGACGAAGGTGATGAGGCTGTGGTTGGCGGCATCCGCATGGAGCTGATCGGCACGTTCAATGTTGGTCAGAGTCCATCCCAATCCTTTAACTGCTGATTCGATTTGAACGGAGAAGAAGAGATCGGAGACGAAGGAGAGGACGGCAGGCATGGTGGTTAGGTTCAACGTAACGCCCAAAGATATTCGGGATGCTCTCCCCACGCGGGACTGTTGGGCGGCAGAAAAGCAACGCGCGAGCTTTGCGGCAGATACACGAACCAGAGTGATGGGGCTTCGGCGTTGACGGGAACATCAAAGCGCAACCAGGCTTTGATCTCTTGATTGGGGTTTATCTTCCCGGACAGAGTCGTGTAATCTAAAAAATCTTTGCGACGGGCGTAGGCTGAAGATTTGATCTCGGTTTGAAAATATAAAAGGCTGAAGTGCTCGGGGGTAGGGACGGGATGCGCGGCGGTGGCTATGTTCTTCAACCCGATCTGTATCCACAAAAATTTGATGCTGGTTGGCGCGTCGCGCACCGTGTTGAACTGATCGGTGTAACGGGTGGTGAACTCGTGCGCCATGAAATTCACTTGCAGATTGTCAAACGTGATCGCTTGTCCAGCTGCTAATGGCGTAGGCGTCACTCGCGCTTCGGTTGCCGTTGGCGGCGTAACCGTTGGCGGGAGTGTGGTGGTGTTTCGTTCCTCACAGGCAGCGAGCATCATCGCCGCAAGGCAGATGAAAATAGTTTGCGGTTTCATGATCTTGAGTCTACTGCGATTTGGGGGAGAAGCAAAGTTAAAAAAGACTCTGTTCATGCTACAATCTTCCACCGTATGAACCCACTCTTTGCAATTGTGGTCTTAGTGCTCGGCGCGGCGGCGATGATGACAGGCTATGCCATGCCGCGCTTTCGACTCATCGTTCTACTTCCTGTTGCCATCACCTTGGTTGCGTTGTTGGGTACGCTGACGATGGGTTTGCGCTTGCCTGCCGGGGTCACTGTGTCAGCTTGGGGTCCCTCATCGCTGTTCCAAACCGGGATCATGCTGCGCGCGGATCCGTCATCATGGCTGTTCTCGGTTGCAATATTGCTCGTCGCGCTCTCGGTTTTCCTCACGGGCTTGTCACGTCCAGGCGGTCCGCGTTTGGGCGCTCGGGCGGCGAGTTTGATTATCACGGCGGCGTCACTGGCAGCGATCAGCGCGCAGAACCTCACCACGCTCGTCATTACCTGGGCGATATTAGATTTGGTGTATTTCCTCAGCGTGGTGCTGCTGGCGCGCGGCGAAGGGCTTGAATCTCACGCGGTGTTAAGCACGAGCTTCAACGCCTTAGCCACGCTGCTCGCGCTCGGCGCCGCGCTCGACATCCTCAATACGGGCGCAACTTCCTTTGTCATCGGACAATCGTCACTCACAGAGCGCAGCTCATTTTTACTCCTTCTCGCCGTTGTCTTTCGACTCGGCGTGTTTCCATTTCATCTCGCGTTACCCATCGAAGCCGATATGCGTCAAGGGCTCGGCACGTTGCTCAAACTTGCGCCCGCCGCCGTCGCTCTCGATCTGCTCACCGAGATTCTGATCGTCTCGCCCGCGCTACCGCTTCGCCCGATCTTAAGTGTCGGCGCGTGTTTTGGTTTGCTGGTCGGCGCGATGGAATGGTGGGGCATGGACGATCCGCGACAGGGTTTAAGTTTCGTCGTGTTGTCGGGGTCAAGCCTCGCCTTGCTCGCCGGATTGTGGGGCGGCATCGCGGCGGCAGTTGGCGTGTTGGCATTTGCGCTGGCGCTGATCATCGGCGGCGCGGTGATGTTCCTTAACAACGGTTACAACGACTCGGGTCGCGGCTGGGTCGCTACCTCCATCGGCGGCGCAACCGTGTTGATGGGTCTTCCGCTCACGGTGGGGTTCATTGGCGCCTCGGCGTTGTATCGCGGACTCGTTGAGCAAGGCGGAGGGTTGGTGTTGATCGTCTGCGTGATCGGTCAACTTTTGCTTGCGGCATCTTACACTCGATTAGCCTTCACGCCGGGCGAGCCACTGCCGAAAGACGATCCATTGATCGCAGTCAGCTATTTGTTTGGATTGATCCTGCCGCTGATCTTCGCCGTGATCGCAGGTGTCGCCGCCAACGCTATCGGTCGCTGGGTCGGCATCCCCATCCCCGATCTGCTTGCGCTGGAAAATTTGGTGTCACTCGGCGCGGTGTTGTTGGTTGCGCTGGGCGGCGTGGGCTTGTGGCAGTTTGAAGGTGTGATACGCGAACGCGCCGAATCGGTTTGGGGCGCGATGACCGGCGCGGCGCGACTCGAATGGTTGTATCGGATCGCGTGGGAAACTTATCGTCTCATCGGGCGCAGCTTGCGCACCGTTGCCGCCATTGTGGAGGGTGAGGGCGGTGTGTTGTGGACTCTGGTGGTGGCGTTGATGGTGTGGTTGTTGTTCTTCCAAAAATGATCCCAACTTTTACTGAACTCATCGAGCAATTCTCCTCCTTCGCCTCAACACCTGCGGCGGTGGGGGTGTTGATCGCTGCCGGCATTATTGTGGCGATCACCGATTGGCGCGTGTCGGTTTTTGCGCTGGCGTGTCAATCCATTCTCGCCGGGCTACTGTTCTCGCGCGTGTTGCCGCCGCAACTGGCGGGCGTTAAGATGATCGTCGGCTTACTGATCTGCGTGCAGATGTTTCTAACCGCGCGACAGATTGCCTCGAAGAAAAAATCGGAAGCCCTAACGGTGATCATTAGCCCTGACGATCAAAGCGGCACAGCAGTGGCGGCGTCACCTGATCAATCCCCCTTTAGAAATATCCCGGTCGGTTTGCCGTTCCGAGTCGTCGCCGTGATCATGATCATCATTGTCGGTTGGCAGCTCTCGCAAATTCCCGATCTCACCGTGTCAGGCTTGCCGCCGGCAGTGTCGCTGGCTGCCTTTGGTCTCGCCGGACTCGGCTTGCTTGGGCTCGGACTCACCGAAGAGCCGTTGAAAGTTGGCATGTTGCTGATCACAGTGCTGACGGGTTTTGAAATGTATTACGCCGCCGTGGAACCGGCGTTGGCGGTGATAGCGTTATTAGCAGTTGTAGATTTTGCGGTGGTGCTTAGCGTGTGTTATCTCGCCGCAGTGCGACGAGGTGAAGCGTGAGTGTTCCTGTATTGATGTTGGCGACGCCAGCTGTGGCGGCGGTGATTGTATATGTGTTGCAGCGTTGGCGATGGGCGCAGGCGATCATCGCCGCGACAGTGTGCGCGTTGTTGGCGCTGCTCGCGCTGCAAATTCCGTTGGACCAAGTGGCAGTGTTCGCTGGACGTGATGTAACGTTTCAAGGAACATGGTCGGTGCTGGGACGCGCCTTTACCTTTGCGCCGGAGAATCGTCCTGCACTGACATTTATCTATGTGGCGTCCATGTTTTTTTTCGCGGGCGCAGGCGCCGCGAAAGTTCCGAGCGCATTTTTACCGGCGGGTTTGTTGAGCATGTCGCTGCTCACGGCGACTCTGTTCGTGCAGCCATTTTTGTTCGCCGCATTATTTTTAGAAATGTTGGCGGCAACATCTGTGCTGATGTTGTCGGATGATGATCATCCTTTCACGCGCGGTTCGCTGCGGTTGTTAGTGTTTGTGACTCTTGGCGTGCCGTTTATTTTGCTGGCGGGTTGGCAGATTGAGGGCGCAACTTCAAGCCCCGACGATCTAACTTTTCTCTCGCGCGCGACTGTGTTGTTAGACGTTGGCTTGTTGATCTTGTTGGCGATTTTGCCGTTCCACTCGTGGATACCGACGGTGGCGGAAGAATCATCGCCTTACGCCGCCGCGTTTGTATTTACCGTGGTGCAAACGGTGGTGATGTTTTTCATGTTGAACTTTTTTAATCAGTACGCCTGGCTGCGCTCGCCAACGGAGTTCGCCTTGTTGCGATTCGGCGGTGTGGCAATGGTGATCGGGGGCGGGGCGTTTGCCTTTGCCCAACGCCGTTTCGGACGATTGATGGGTTACGCCGTGATGGCAGACATCGGCGCGGCGATGCTGGCGGTGGGTCTTGGCACTGCTGATGGTTTACGTGCAGCGTTGGCGATTGTGGCACTGCGCAGCATTGGTCTTGCTGTGTGGGGCATGGGGCTCGGCTGGTTGCGGGCTAACGCCAAGGACAGCACCGACTTTGAAGACCTGGTTGGAAAAGCCTGGCGATTTCCGTTTGCCTCTATTGCCGTTGTCATCGGTGGACTCTCTCTTGCGGGTCTGCCACTCACGGCAGGGTTTGTTGGACGTTGGGCGTTGTATCGTCAACTGGCAGTGAGCGATTACGGTTTTGCGATTGCCTTGCTCGCTGCAAGCGGCAGCGTGATGTTGGCTTATGCGCGCGGCGCGGCGTCGTTGTTCAAGCGCACTTCAACAGATGAAGCGTTCCCAATCCAAGATGATCAAGTGGCGGTTGTGTTTTTAGCAATCGGCGTTGCGGCGATTCTATTTGTGGGACTGTTCCCCCAAACGATCTTGCCTACGGTAACTCAGGCGGCGGGGGCGTTTAAGGCATTGGTGAAGTAGGTGGTTAGGCGGTGGCGTGTCATTTCTTATCTCAACGATGCTTGGAAGCCTGCCTGTTGAAAGTGTTCATCGGTTGTAAGCGCATTCGTTATTTTGCGCGCTTTCATAACCACAAAAGAGATACAGTCAGTCAATCCCCACTCTTTGTCTTGCCGCTCACGATACAGTTGATATGCTTGTCGGTAAAGTTCTTCGGTGATAGGAACGATCTCAACTGTAGGATCATCTTCAAGAGAATCGAGAAGCTCAAGCGCCGCTTTGCGATACCGACGTTTGGATAAGGCATTTCCAATCTCGATCATCACCGCGCGCGTCGTAACAAGCCGACTCTCAATCGCTTCTAACTCTTCTGCCAATACTAATGCGGCTTCATGGTGTTCATCGTTTGCCGCAGACAGTGCAATCGCATAAGCCGTGTCAAGAAAAACTTCTTGCATGGTTTATTTCTTTTTGGCGTACAGATAATCTTCGATTCGCGTTGACCAATCACGCGGTCCCTCAAGTTTAAGAGACTTTGCTGTTCGCAAGAAAGATCGCTTTTTCTTTAAAGGTTTGATCGTCTCAACAGTTACACGCACGCGAGTGTTGGGACGCAATTTGAGCGGGATATCGGGGCGTAAAACTTTGCCATCAAAGGTTGCTTCAAGTGTTTGTGTCATATATATCTCCAGATTTGTTTGATTATACACTCGCCAGAATCTTTTCAATCATCGGCATAATCTTCTCCCAATCAAATCCCTTCACAAACTCATAACCCGCCTCACTCAACGTCCGGCGTTTCGATTCGTCGCGCAATAAAGCGATTACTGCTTGCGCGAAAGAGTCGGTGTCGTCGGCGATGAGCATCTCGCGCCCATTTTGAATTGCAAACCCCTCGGCGCCGATTGTTGTTGAGACGATGGGCTTCTTCATCGCCATCGCTTCGAGTAATTTGAATCGTGTGCCACCGCCCATGCGGAGTGGGGCGACGTACACGGTGGCGCCGCCGATGTGCGGGCGGATGTCGTCAACCGCGCCCGTTACTTTGATTCCGTTTATCAACTCCAAATTTTTCACTGCTGGCGTTGGCTTCTGCCCGACGATGACGAATTGCGCCTCGGGTATTTCGTTTTTTATCTTCGGAAAAATTTCAGACGAGAACCACACAACGGCGTCAATGTTGGGACGGTAGTCCATCTTTCCAGTGAAAACCATCCTCGCCCCCTCTCCTGACGCTGGGGTTTGCGTCAGGAGAGGGGGTTGGGGGGTGAGGTCATAACCTGAGAGAAAGATTCCATTCGGCACAATGATCGGATTGAGAGTTGGCACAAGAGCGCGTAAGGTTTGTGCCTCTTCTTGAGAAACGCAGGTGACATAATTAACTGCTCGGCAGACTTTCGCTTCAAAGTTTGCGAGTCTGCGCGTCTGAATCAATGAGTAGAGTGCGACCGGCATTCGCTTAATGCTACGACTGTCATTTTCGAACGCACGTCTTTGCAATACAGTCTCCGCATTGTGTGCATCAAATATAGTTTTGCTGACGGCTGACGGCGGCTGGCGGATGGCGAAATTCGCGAGTTCGAGACCTTCGACGAAGAGGGCGGCAAATTTGTAATTAGTGATTAAGGATTGGAGTTTTTCGCCGAACTCTTTTGAGGCAAGACGGTGCGCGAGATCAGGCAAGGGCGAGAAGATGAGATCGCGCAGACGATGAAGTGAAGTGCGATGAGGAGCGGGAACAGTGTGAACTTCTTTGCACGCGGCGCGCAGATCGTCGCTAATGAAATTAGTGTCATCAAAGCTCAGCAATGTGATCTCGTGCCGCGCTGAAAGGCTTTTGATTAAACCCCAATTGCGAATCGCCGTGCCTTGTTTTGGGGGATGAGGAAGTTGAGGGGTGAGGAAGAGAATCTGCATTGTTGATTGCGGATTTCTGATTGCTGATGTGGCGTGTTCGGCAATCAGAAATCAAAAATCAGAAATTGTTTGACGATACACTTCTAGTGTCTCCCGCGCGCACTTCCCCCACGAAAAATCTTTCACGCGGTTAAATCCTTTTGCGATTAAAGAGTCCCGCAAGTGTGAGTCGCTCAAGGCTTGTTGAATCGTGTAGGCAATAGAAGCTAAATCATCAGGATTACAAACCAGCGCAGAACCATTTGCTAGTTCAGGCAATGAAGCGCGATTTGAGACCACAACAGGGATGCCACAGGCAAACGCTTCAAGGACAGGGAAACCGAAGCCCTCGTAGTACGATGGTAGGACGAGTACAAGCGCAGCATTGTAAAGCGACACAATATCATCAGGCGAAGCATCTTGAACGAAATGAATGCGGCTCTCTAATTTCAAGTCACGGATGAGTTTAAATGTTTTTTCAAACAACCAACCTTTGTTACCGGCGATTACAAGCGGCGGCGCATCTTTGATAGTTGAGTAGGCGCGAATCAACCCATCTACATTTTTGCGCGGTTCAAACGTGCCGACGAAGAGCAGATAACGGTTCGGGATGCCGAGTCTCGTAGTGACCGCTTCCACCACCTCTTTTGGTAAGGGGCGGAACTTGGGGTCGGGCGCTTCGTAGATCGTTGTTATCTTTTCGACAGGCACATTGAGGAGAATGTTCACGTCCGCACGCGCCGACTCGGAGACGGTGATGATGGCATCCGCGCGCGCGACGGCATCCCCGATTTGATCGTTGTAGTAGCGGCGTGAGTCGAGAGTCAAAAATTGCGGGTAATGTAAAAAGGCGAGATCGTGAATCGTGATTACTTTCTTAAACGCGCCGTGCGGCGGAATAAAATCGGGTGAATGGAACAGATCGAGTCCGCGCGGCAGCAGTTCTACGCCGAGGGCGAGTTGCTCAAGGCGATGATGGGCGGGCGTGAAGCAGTGGATGCGTCTCGCGCCAAGATTCTCTTTGGCTTTCCACGATTGCAATATGAAATAGTCGTTGCCGGGATCGAGCGGCGGGATGTGTTGGACGATCTGGCGGATGTAATTGGAGATGCCGCCGCGCGTGTAGTAAGTGAGCCGCGCATCAATTCCGATTCTCATGCGCGACATCATACCAAAGTTCCCCTCTCCATCGGTTTACGATGGAGAGGGGTTAGGGGTGAGGTCAACTTTTTGCCCTCGCCCTGCCTTTCGTCTATAATCGTCCGCAAATGAGGACGTATTTATGAAACCAAACGCCATGGCTCCCGAACAAGCCCAAACCGTTGACTTTCTCGATAAAGAGCGGCAAAAACAACAACAGCAGATTGCTACGCTCACCGAGCGCCTCAACGCGTTATCGAGCGAGAATACCACGCTGACTCAACGGTTGAGAGAGATGGAAAGTGAAGTGACGAAGGCGGTGACTCTGGCGGCGCGCATTACATCCTTTGAAACGACTTTTGAGCAGATACGCAGCGAGATCATGAAGCAGATCGATCTCATGGAAAAACGCCACTCGGAAAGTGAGCGCGAGCAAGATCGTTATCGCACGACTGAGCGTGAAGGCATGAACAAGATGCTGGTGGACACGCGCAAAATGCTGGACACCGTGCCAAAACTTGAGCAGGACATCCTTGCTCGCAAGGATGAAGAGAATCGGCTGAGCAAGCTGGTGGGGGAACTTCAGCAACGAATCAATGACGTCTCACGACGCGACGAAGAACGCGCGCGACAAATGGTAGCGTTTGAGGAATCGCGGCGGCAGGACAACAAACGTGTTGGCGATCTACAAACTGAATCCACCGAACTCCGCAAACGTGGTGATGAGGTTCGAGCCAAGACCGAGATACTCGAAGACCTTGTGCGCCGCAACGACACCCGCATCGGCGAATTGATGCTGGCGGAAAATGATCGCCGCATGTCGCAAATGGCGTGGATGGAAAGTCAAGCGGTGGCAGGCGCTGAACGTGAACGCACCTGGAACGAACTTAAAGCCAAGATGGATACCGTGCTGCAAAGCGCCGAAGATTTCTCGCGCCGCATGGACACTTACGCCGAGACGCATCGGCAGATGAAGAAGCTCATCGAAGAGTTCTATGTCAACATCGAGCGCATTGATCGCCGCATCAACGAAGCTGCTGAAGTGCAGCGACTCGGCGAAGAACGATTCCGCCAAGAGTGGAATGCCTTTCTCGCCGATGAACAAAAACGTTGGACGACCCACATGCTTCTGCGTGACGAGCAATGGCGCGATCATGATCGACAATCTGCCAAAAGCGAAGAGCGTTTATCGTCCAGCGAAGATCGTTTGAACGAGCTCGCCGAAACGTTGCGGACGATTCTCGCCCACGATCAAACTCGTATGCAGGCAATCTATAACGTCATCCGCGATGCGTTATCAGAATATGAACAGACGCTAACAAAAGTGAGATAGGTTCTACCTTCTTTATTGAATAAAACGTTATGCTGTAGCAATTTGACGTTCCGTACTGGGATGTTATACTTTCAACACATGACCGACAGTGATAGGTTTAGAGTGACGTGATGACTGACACCAAGAACAAAGTAGCGATTAGTGAATGGCAAGTAATCAACTTGCGGCTGACCGCATTTTATGATGATACGATGCCGTTACAATCTAAACAGAATGAATGGTTTAAAGAAGTGACGGGGGAAGACGCCGAAACAACCATCACACGGCGCGATTTGTTTCAGCAAGAGGGAAATTTTGGAGATGGTCGTCTCATACTAGGAATGCCCGCCATGGCAACTCCTCAACGAGTGGACTGGTTCTATGTTTCGCCAACTGGTCTAGGAAGCCCCTTCGATAACCTCGAAAATGCAATTTCAAAGTTCGTTCCCATAATGACTCAATGGCTTGAGTCTTCATTTGGCACCATGCGGATCGGGTTTGGATCGGTGTTATTGTTACCAGCGAAGGATAAAGAGTCTGCTTACAAGCAACTAGCAGTTTATTTGCCAGCAGTCAAACTTGAGCCTGATTCATCTGATTTCCTCTACCATATCAACCGCCCACGCAGATCCAAATCGCCTGTCGAAGGGCTAGATATTAACCGGCTTTCTAAATGGATGGTTTCGTTGTCGAGTGAAATAGGTTTACCTACGGGGAGCGTTCGTAAAAACTTTAGTTGTTTGCTTGAAACGGATATGAATACTTCAGCTCAATATCAAGGCAACTTACCAAAGAATCATTGTGCTGCAATTCTTAACGAGCTGGTAGCAATGGCGCAAGAAATTGTAGAAAAGGGAGATATCAAATGATAGAACGAAGCACTCCTCTTTCTGAAACTAAACCGAAAGTACCGGCGAAATGGGTAAGTCTGTTATACACTCCTCCCACAGGTTACGATCTTCTCCGAAAGTCATTCATCGAAGTAAGGGAAATAGGGAATGCAACGGCCGATCCAAGAACCATTGATAGAGGCTTGTTGTTTGCATATCTTCAAAGCCAAGAAAATGATACGGCTACCCTGTTGCGGGTCAAAATGCCAGTGTTGATAAATAACGCGTCGGCAATTGACTATTCTAATAGAATGATCGCTGAACAACTCGCTGATGAGGTTATCAAATACGCTCGCCAACAAGCGCTATTGTTTCCAATTCGCAAAATGTCTGTAGTAGCTATTCAAGTGCTTGATCATTTAAAGCAAGCGCTGATCGATAAAGGACGGTTGCCTAATTTGCCGATCATCCGTTTCGTCGAGGCGCCTGATAAGTCAGTATTGCTGGAATGGATCTTTCCTCATTGGCGAATTGGCTTCAGCATTGAGCCTAACGTGGAAGAGTCTGGGTGGTTTTTCTCTTCTGACAAATCGGCTGGCTCGGTGATTGCAGGAGGGCAGCTCGCCGGGTTTGATGTCTCATGGATATTAGATTGGGTGTTGTCGCAATTAAAATCACCTGCGCGACATGTCTAATATTTTCCCCGATCATTGTTTACGAGGGTTGAGAAAGAAAGAGCACTTAACTCCAGACGGCAACGCAATTTACACAGCGGCTTATCTTCCTGATTCGCGAACATCCGAAAATCGTCAAGATGGTTGCGCTGAAACCTCTATCAATTGGGAGGATGACGCATCTGCACTGTCATTTACTTTGAAACAGAGCTCGTCTGCACACGGGGTCGCCCGGTTGCGAAAAGATGAGATTTACGAACCTGCTCGAAAAAATCCCGCTTTGAAAAACCTGGTTTTTTATGAACGCGTGCCAATGGACGGCAATCCTCATCATGGCAATATTGTTTTTGCTAAAGAAGCCCAGCAGCATCAGATAAAAACAATCGCGAATTATTTTGCGATGTGCGCAGAATTAATACGGCGGCAAAACGGGCAATGAATCGCGCGGGAAGTATTCTGAGCTTGGCGATGCTATAGCTGTTGCGATAGCAAACAAACTATGACCAAAGTTCATTAGCATGCGCGTTATCGGCACCGCCGGTCATGTGGATCACGGCAAGTCCACGCTGGTTCACGCCCTCACCGGAATTCATCCTGATCGACTTAAAGAAGAACGCGAACGCGAGATGACCATTGATCTCGGCTTCGCTTGGCTCACCCTTGACGGCGAGCAAGTCGGAGTCGTGGATGTCCCCGGTCATCGTGACTTCATTGAAAATATGTTGGCAGGCATCGGCGGCATTGACGCCGCGTTGTTCGTCGTCGCCGCCGACGAAGGCGTGATGCCGCAAACGCGCGAACATCTTGCCATCCTCGATCTCTTGCAGATCAACAACGGCGTGGTCGCCCTCACTAAATCTGATCTCGTAGATGAGGAATGGATCGAGCTCATTAAAAATGATCTTGCCTCTTTGCTCGGTGACACCGTCTTGTCTGCGGCGGCGGTCATCCCATGTTCGGCGCGCACGGGCGCGGGGCTGGATGATCTTCGACTGGCATTATCCAAATGTTTAGATTCTCATCCACCTAAACCCGATCTAAGTCGCCCGCGTCTGCCAGTGGATCGCGTCTTCACCATGTCTGGCTTTGGCACAGTCGTCACCGGAACCTTGCTCGACGGTTCGCTCAACGTCGGCGATGAAGTTGCGATCATGCCCTCAAATAAAACTGCGCGCGTGCGCGGCTTGCAGACTCACAAAAGCAAATTGGATCGCGCCGTGCCGGGCAGCCGCGTTGCCATCAACTTAAGCGGCGTTGAAGTTTCTGATATTGAGCGCGGGGACGTTATCTGCTACCCCAACACGCTTCGCCCCACTGAACTTATTGACGTGCAATTTCGTCACCTCAAAGACTCCGACTCTCCCCTCAAGCACAACACCGAAGTGAAATTTTTCGTCGGCGCATCAGAAACGGTTGCCACTGTGCGCGTGCTATTGGGCGACTCGCTGGCACAAGGCGAGACCGGCTTTTTGCAGATCGCCCTTGCCCATCCCATCGCCGCCTCGAAAGGGGACCGTTTCATTCTGCGCCGACCCTCACCAGGTTCAACATTGGGCGGCGGCGTCATCGTGGACCCCAACCCGCCCAAACGCCTCAAACGCAACGACTCCCAAACGTTAGAACGCCTTGCGACGTTGTTGCGCGGCACGCCCGAAGAAATTTTATTGCAAGCGATTGATTCGTTAAGCCCGTGCCTGCTCGCCGAGGCGATCAAAAAATCGAATCTAGATTCAGAAGCGGCAACACAAGCGGCACAAAGCCTCACCGCGAGTGGCGGCATCATCTATTTAGATAAGGCTCTGGTGATCTCGCGCGCCGTGATCAATCGTCTCACTAACGAGATGATCGATCTCCTCGAGTCGTATCATCAAACGAATCCGCTCAAGACGGGTTTGCCGCGCGAAGAACTTAAGAGCAAGCTCAAACTCCAACCCAAAACTTTCAACGCCATTGTGGCATGGTGGGCGGCGGCGAGCCAAATTGTGGAGTCGGGTTCGGGGGTGCGGCGACCCGCTTATCAAGTGGCATTGACTCCGCAGCAACAAGCAAATGTCGAGACATTGCTGTCACTCTTTCGCCGCGATCCGTATAATTCGCCGTCACATAAGGATTCTGCCACGCTGGTGAATGAAGATGTGTTGGCGGTGTTGATTGATCGCGGCGATCTTGTTCAAGTGTCGTCCGAAGTGTTATTCTTGCGCGAGACTTACGATAAAATGCTCAACGCCTTGCGCGATCATCTCAAAGCGAACAAAACGATCACCGTTGCCCAATTCCGCGATCTGTTTAACTCCTCGCGCAAATATGCTCTGGCGTTTCTGGAGCATCTCGATTCAATCGGCGTGACGGTGAGGCAGGGGGATGGGCGCAAGTTAAAGTAAATCCCAAATTCCAAAAACCCAAATCCCAAAAGAAAATCAGCAATCAGAAATTTAGGAGACGATATGGCAAAGAAGAATTCAAAATCCAAGCACGACCCCGAAAATGATCCCATACAAATTAACTGGTGGGTGTTAGGCGGGACGATTGCAGTGTTAGCCCTGATCATTTTTTTTGTGGTGACGCAGCAGAGCAAACCTGCTACAGGTGGAACGGCGGCAGCCCCGGCGATCAGCGGCAATAAACAGTTTGCCTCTGCACCGCCGATGACTATTGATGTCACAAAAAAATACAGCGCAACGTTCAAAATGGCGAAGGGCGGCGAGTTTGTGATCGATCTGTACGCCGACAAAGCGCCGATCACTGTGAACAGTTTTGTATTTCTAGCGCGACAAAAGTATTTTGACGGCGTGACCTTCCACCGCGTGCTAGACGGCTTTATGGCGCAAGGTGGCGACCCCACCGGCACCGGCATGAGCGGGCCTGGTTATCAATTTAAGAACGAAGACAGCGATCTCAAATTTGACAAAGCGGGTGTGGTGGCGATGGCAAACGCCGGGCGCGATACCAACGGTAGCCAGTTCTTCATCACTTTTGGGCCCACGCCTTCTCTCAACGGCGGCTACACGATTTTTGGTCAGGTGGTGAGCGGCATGGATGTGGTCAACGGCATCACGCGCCGCGACCCGAACACGAATCCAACTTTCAAAGGCGACGCGATTGAAGGTGTGACGATTACTGAGAAATAATTTTCTACGCAATACGGAATACGTACCACGTCGTATTCCGTATTGCGTATTCCGTCTATGACCTCTCTCTCTAAAAACAATTCTCGTTTTCATTACGCCTTTGTCATCGCCGTCGTTACCTTCTTTGTGCTGTTGGCATCGGCGGGGGTGCGTAATGTCTCCACTGTTTTAATCACGCCGCTCGAAAAAGAATTTCTCTGGTCGCGCTCCAACATCTCGTTTGCGATTGCCGTGAGTCTGTTGTGGTTTGGCTTGGGCGGTCCGCTTTCGGGATCGCTCGTGGATCGATTCGGCCCGCGCCGCGTGATGCTGGGTGGTCTCGGTTTGATCGCCGTTGGTTTAACGGCAATGTTGTGGATGAACACGCTGTGGATGTTTCATTTCACATTGGCTCTTGCAATTATTTGGCTTAACACTTGTTCAGCAAAATTCGCGTCTATCCTACGCTGTCATTTCGTGATCTACTGATAATCGAGCGGGGCAAGCCTTGCGACTGGCGGCGCAATCGCTCAGTCGGAGTCAAAGTGCTTTGGCTGCCTTCTATCGGCGGATGCGGGCACGTTTGGGCGGTGAACAAGCCAATGTCGCTA
>Ga0172369_10005629_pt1 | contig 15318 bp, 10 predicted proteins | sample LakKiv25m_FD_114539 | JGI IMG/M metagenome (GOLD analysis project Ga0172369, IMG submission 114539) | Freshwater microbial communities from Kabuno Bay, South-Kivu, Congo - kab_022012_11.25m | ecosystem: Environmental > Aquatic > Freshwater > Lake | place: Democratic Republic of the Congo...
GGCCTGCGTGGCTGCGGTAAAAGTAAAATCGGCGCCATGCTCGCCCTTAAATTACAAATGAACTTTGTCGATATAGACGAAGAAATTGTTAACGAAGAAAATGCCAGCATCCCAGATATTATCACCATCAAAGGTTGGGAATATTTTCGTGCCATAGAAGCAAAAATCACAAAAAAAATCGCCAAATTAAAAAACACTGTCATTTCCACAGGAGGCGGAACAATTCTCGACCATGACAACGAAAAATCTCTCAAAAAAAATGCCAAAATCATCTATCTTTACGTAAAACCTCACATCGCCGCAAAACGCATCCTGGGAGACAAAAATCGCCCACCACTCACCAACAAAGAATCCGTCGAAGAAGAGATGAAACAGCTCTATAAAGAACGCAACGGTCGCTATTGCGAAAGTGCCAATCTCATCTTCGAACGCAGCGAAAACGCCGAGAAAGATTGCGAGGAAATCATTCAAAAATTAAACCTAAAAATTCTCTAATCTATCCCCTTTTCTCCTTCTTCACACTTCACCCTGAGCATCGCGCCTACAGGGATATCCTTTCTCAAACGCATCAATCTCACTCCAGCCCCTCCATGTATCGCCTCCACCAGTTTGCCGTCCATCGTATATATTTCCTCAGCTTTCAGCGTAAACTGCTCTACAGGTGTCATAATTTCAATCTCACGACCTTTATCCAGACGATTACGCACCTCCACTTCGTACATATCATCTTTCACCGGCTTCATTACAATTCCAATAAATCTATAACTTTGCATTGAAGAACTCCTCACCTGGTTAATATCATTATCATCAGGATAACCGAACAAATATCCAGGTATAAAGCCACGATTCGCCGTTTTAGCAATTTCATCAAGTAAAGCAGCATTGAATGGTTTTCCAGCCATCAAATCATCAATTCCCTGACGATAAGCCCTCGCCACCGTCGCCAAATAATATTCAGTTTTATTACGTCCCTCCACTTTAAAGCTGCAAATTCCCGCTTCGGCCAAATCTTTCAAATACGGCAACAAACAATTATCTTTTGAATTCATAAAGTAAGTGCCGTGATCATCTTCTTCCACTTTATAAAATTTCCCTGGACGCTTCTCTTCTTCCAAATACATTGTTTTCGAGCGAATTCCCGCAATTGCAGTTTGATTTTTTTGCTCCTGTCCCGTCCAACCAATCTCTCCACTATTCAATTGAGCTTCACGTTCTGCAGCCTGTTTTTCATCCAAAACTTTATATTTCCATCTGCAACTATGTGAACAAGCTCCTTGATTTGAATCACGACCGGTCATGTAGTTGGAAAGCAAACAACGTCCACTATAAGCCATACAAATCGCACCATGCACAAAAAATTCAAGCTCAATATTTGGAACTTTCTCATGAATATCTTTAATATCTTTCAACGTTAATTCACGTGGAAGAATCACACGACTCGCACCTTGTTTGCGCCAAAAATCCACACCCTTATAATTCAAAATATTCGCCTGTACCGACATATGAATTACCGCTTCAGGATAATATTCCCGCACAAGTTCAAAAATTCCCGGATCCGCCACTAAAAGAGCATCAGGTTTCACTTCTTTTTGCACAAATTCCAAATGCTTTTTAATCGCTTCCATCTTTTCGCTGCGTGGATAAATATTCATCGTCATGTAGAACTGTTTTCCCGCATCACGAACCAATTTCACACCTTCAAGCAAATCTTCTTTATTAAATCCATTATCATTACAACGCAAACTGAAGGGAGAAAATCCCAAGAAAAAAGCATCACCACCATATTGAAGACCAATTTTCAATTTGGCCAAATTTCCTGCCGGCAATAACAACTCTGGTTTTTGAAATTCAGGTAATCTTGACATACTTAGGCTAAATTAGCCCAGTAATATTACCCGAAAGTAAAAAAATGGCAACAACAAAAGAATAAGTGTACAATCCCCACATATGCACACCAATTTTCTTATCATCGGCTCCGGTATCTCTGGCCTCAATTTTGCCCTTAATGCAGCCAAAAAAGGCAAGGTCCTTATCATTACCAAGAAAAAAATCATTGATAGCAGTACAAATTACGCTCAAGGAGGCATTGCCGCCGTCCTGGATAAAACTGATGATATTAAACAACACGTCAAAGACACTCTCGAAGCCGGCGCACACCACAACAATAAAAAAGCCGTAGAATTTATGGTCAAACACTCTACCTCAGCCGTGCATCGTCTGATAGATTTTGGAGTAAAATTTGCCAAAGAAAATGGCGTATTAAAACTTACCCAAGAAGGTGGTCACAACATGCGTCGCATCGCTTACGTCGGCGACTACACCGGCAAAGAAATTGAAAGAATCCTGGTTCAAAAAGTTAAAGCCGATAAGAATATTGCCATCCTTGAAGACACTTTTGCCCTCAAACTTATAACTCAAAATAAAGCCTGTTTTGGTGCTCAAATCATTCATAAAAACAAAGTTGAAAATATCATTGCCAACCAAACAATTCTTGCCACCGGCGGCATAGGTCAATTATTTCAATTCACCACTAATCCGCCCATTTCTACAGGAGATGGCATTGCTTTAGGCATGGAAGCAGGCTGTAAAACTCGCGATCTGGAATTTATTCAATTTCATCCCACAGCTCTAGCCATAGACACTTATCCCCGATTTTTAATTTCAGAAACCGTTCGCGGCGAAGGCGCTCGTTTAATCAATAAAAAAGGTGAATATTTTATGAAAAATGTTCATCCGCTAAAAGATTTAGCGCCCCGAGATATCGTGGCACGCGAAATTTACGCTCAAATGAAAAACGGACCGGTTTATCTCGACTGCACTACAAAATGCACCGGCCATGACAAAAAATTCCTCCAAAATCGTTTTCCGCAGATTTATAAAGAACTGGAAAAACATGGCATAAAAATGGAAAAAGATCTGATTCCGGTGACTCCGGCCGCTCATTATATTTGCGGTGGAATTATCACCGATCTACAAGGACATACAGGCATTAAAAACCTTTTTGCTTTCGGTGAAGTGACCTGCACGGGTGTACACGGAGCCAATCGCTTAGCCTCAAATTCTTTATTGGAGGCGCTGGTCTTTAGCAACCAGATTGTGAAAAGTCTGCACATGCAGACTTTTCCGCATCAGAAAGCCATTTCATTCTCAAATTTTGCGCGCACGCATAGCCTCCCAGAATCCTCCCCTTTCACCAAAACAGCCCTGATTCTCCGCACCCAAATTCAAAAACTCATGTGGCAATACGCCGGAATCATCAGAAACCGCAAACTTATCAAAAAAGAAGCCATTCCACATCTAGAAAAAATCCTAAAAAAACTGCAAAAAATCACAAAATCCACCAGTACCAATCAAACCATCGCCGAAACCACAAATATGGCAACAGTCGGCCTCCAAATTCTCAAAGCGGCACACAAAAGACAAAAATCTCTGGGTTGCCATTACATCAAATAACCACTCACCCGCCCAATTTCGCCAATTTCTGCTCCTGATCGGCCATTCCCATCGCTTCCACAATATCAGCGATATTTCCTTCCATAATACTTGGCAAATTACTCCAGTTTTGATGAATACGATGATCGGTCAAACGATCCTGAGGAAAATTATAGGTTCTGATTTTCTCACTACGATCACCCGTTCCAATTTGACTAGAACGAGCTTCACCTCTTTCTTTAGCTAATCTTTCCAGTTCCAAATCATAAAGACGAGAACGCAATACATTCATCGCTTTCGCACGATTTTTAATTTGTGAACGCTCATCCTGACAAACCACCACCAATCCTGTAGGAATATGGGTAATGCGCACCGCAGATTCAGTTTTATTTACATGCTGACCTCCAGCGCCACCGGCTCTAAAAGCCTCAATTCTCAAATCGCTCTCTTTGACATCCAAATCGACCTCTTCCGCTTCCGGCAAAACCGCCACAGAAATTGTCGAAGTATGAATTCTACCTTGCGCTTCCGTCACAGGCACACGTTGTACCCGATGAACACCACTTTCATATTTCATCTTTCCATAAGCATTTTCACCGCGCACCGCGAAAACAATTTCTTTAATGCAACCCGGAGCACCTTCACTTTTGCTCATCAACTCAACATTTAAACCACTATTTTCCGCATATTTCATATACATTCTCGAAACCTCACCCACAAAAATCGCCGCTTCATCACCTCCGGCCCCGGCACGAATTTCAATAATACAATCTTTATTATCATTCGGATCTTTAGGCAAAAGCTCCACTTTCACTTCTTCATCCAGTTTGACTAAAGCCGAATTCGCCTCTCCCAACTGCGCTTTGGCCAGCTCTATCATTTCAGCATCCTTTTCCGTCTTTAAAATTTCTTCAGCTTCATTTTTATTGGCTAAAGTTTCACGATACCTTTTCGTCAAATCCGCAGCTGATTGCAAAGATTTATAACGACGTGAAAGCGTTTTATACTGATTCTGATCCGCAATTATCGCAGGATCAGCCAGTTTGCCCTGAATATCCAAGAATTCTTTTTCTAATTTTTCTAATTTATCAAGCATGAGAATTTATTAACTGCTGCATTCTACCACAAACATTCTATCCAAACCCGCCAAATCTTTTTCAATTCGCCAATTTTGTCCAAAAAAATCTGTCAACAAAGCTTCCATATCTTCTCTTTGCATGGAACCAAATTCACCCACAATCAAATCATATTCAATCTCCTTATCTTCAATTTGTTGAAACATTTTCATATACAAATCGAGCCCATTTTCACCGGCAAACAAAGCGGAAGCCGGCTCATATTTCTTCACGTTCTCATCCAAATCAGCATTAGTTTTCGTCCCCACATAAGGCAAATTCGCCACAATCACATGAAATTTTTCTCCGTCCTCCACCACCTCCAATAAATCGCTCTGACACAGCTCAACTCTATCTTCCACTCCGTGCTGGTCTACATTTACTCTTGCCACTTCCAAAGCCTCATTACTCAAATCCAAAGCAGTCGCATCCAAATTCTGAAAATTAGTCACCAGAGAAATAGCGATATTTCCGCTACCTGTACCCACATCCAGCACACGGAACCTATCAGAATCCGCCTCCAATTCCCTATCATTTTCATAATATTCCGCTGAATTTTCATCCACTGTCCTGCGTCTGCGCCCCACCCCGGATTTTTCCTCAAGATAATTTAAAACAGTTTCCACCAACTGTTCAGTTTCCGGACGTGGCACAAGCACCCTGTTATCCACATAAAAATTCAAACCATAAAACTCTTTTTCTTTGAGAATATACGCCACCGGCTGACCTTCTTTTACCTTCTTCAAATAAAGCCAAAAAAGATCAATTAAATCCTCACCAAACTCACTTTCTCCACCAATTTCCTGATCGGCATGGGCAATTAAATATTCTTTATCCACACCCAGTACATTCGCCAAAACAACCTCACAATCGAGCAAAGCGGTTTTATTCTGCATGAGCTCGGAATCCTCATTGCCGCTCAAAAACTCAAAACCTTCTTTTAACAACTCACGAATCTTCACATGTACAAATTTACAGATTAAAAAGTGCGCCCGGGCGCGAATCACAGATTCAATTTAAATTTAGTCAATAGCAACATCATCACGTTCACACAAAAACAGACTCGACCAGAAACTCTAGCCGAGTCCATTCAATAATTTACTAATAGAACTTGCTCTTTTCACGAGCTGCTCTGTAATTATCACGCATAATAGCACGAGCTCTTGCATGACGTTTACTTTCTGGACGAGAATGATATCTCTTACCACGTACGATCAGAAGCTTACGGCTTCCTTGAACCTTCTTGTTGAAACGAGTAATCGCTCTTTCATTGGATTCTTTTTCACTTTTCCAAACTGTTACTTTCATGTGTTATTCACCTCCCCCAAATAGTTAAAAACTAATGCAAATGGCATTATAAAGGGGAAAACCTAAAACACAACCCAAAATTTAAATTACTTTTTATTTTTCAGTTTATAACCCACGATTCCGTGAATCAAAAATCCACCAGCCCAAAACAAATAAAAAACAAGACTGGAAACCTGAATCTTTGCACGCACCAATTCATGTACGAGAAAAACAAGTAAAGCTGTGTACAAAACGAAAGATACAACCACAAACCAAGGCCACTTTGGCGGATGAATATAATTCATATCTAATTTATATATCCAAATTCTTTACTTTCTTGGCGTAAGCCTGAATAAATTTCTTTCTTGGTACTACTTCAGAACCCATCAAAGTATCAAACACTTGATCAGCTTTTTCCGCATCCTCGATTGTTACTTTAAGCATGCTACGATTTGCCGGATCCATTGTGGTTTCCCACAATTGTTCAGGATTCATTTCTCCAAGACCTTTATAACGTTGAATAGAATATTTGGCATCCTTCCCCAGACTCTTCACTACTTTCACCTTTTCCTCATCGCTATACACATAATGCACCGCCTTACCTTGAGCAATTTTGTACAAAGGTGGCTGCGCTATATAAATATATCCACCATCAATCAAAGATTTAAAATAACGATAGAACAAAGTCAAAATCAAAGTTCTGATATGTGCTCCATCCACATCGGCATCGGTCATGATAATTACTTTATGATAACGAAGCCTCTGAATATCAAAACTTTCACCAATACCCACACCAAGCGCTATAATCAAATTTTTCACTTCATTATTAGCCAAAATCTTATCAAGACGAGATTGTTCTACGTTCAAAATTTTACCTCTCAAAGGCAAAATAGCTTGTGTATGACGATCACGACCTTGTTTTGCACTACCACCAGCGGAATCTCCCTCCACGATGTATAATTCCGATTCAGATGGTTCTTTACTCGAACAATCCGCTAATTTACCGGGCAAAGTCATTCCTTCCAAAGCACCCTTTCTAATCACTGTGTCACGAGCGGCACGAGCAGCCAAACGAGCACGAGCGGCAAGAGTACATTTACCCACAATTCCACGCGCATCTTGAGGATGCTCTTCCATATATTCAGCAAAAGCCTCGGCAAAAACAGTTTCCACAGCAGTTCTCATTTCCGCATTGCCAAGTTTTCCTTTAGTTTGACCCTCAAATTGAGGATTGGCTAATTTTACAGAAACAATCGCAGTAAGACCTTCACGCACATCATCGGCAATCAAATTATCATCTTTTTCCTTCAAAATTTCATTCTTACGAGCGTAATTATTGATTGAACGGGTCAACGCCGTCTTAAAACCTGTAAGATGCATACCTCCATCAACTGTATTGATGTTATTTGCAAAAGTATAAATCACTTCCTGGAAAGAATTATTGTACTGTAAAGCGACTTCAATCGTTCCCTCCGGCACTTCTTTTTCAATATAAACCACATCCCCAATAATTTCTTTATTGTTATTCAAATGTTGCACATAAGATTTCACTCCACCTTCAAAATAAAAACGATATTTGTTCTCACTCCTTTCATCAAAAATTGAAATCGTAATACCTTTTGTCAGATAAGCTTGCTGACGCATACGATTAATAATCGTTTCAGCATTAAAAATCACCGTGTCAAACATCGTCTTATCGGGATAAAAAGTGATTTTTGTACCACGTTTCTCCGTCTTTCCTACAACTTTTACATCACCTTGAGGCTCACCGATTTTATATTCCTGATGATAAATTTTCCCATCACGATAAACTTCAGCGATTAACTTAGAAGAAAGCGCATTCACCACAGAAGAACCCACACCGTGCAAACCTCCGGAAACTTTATATCCACCATCTCCGAATTTACCACCGGCATGAAGCACGGTAAGTACCGTTTCCAAGGCTGATTTACCAGTTTTTTTATGTTTATCAACCGGAATACCACGTCCATTATCATAAACTGAAACCGCGCCATCATTTTGAATTGTCACCTCGACTTCCGTACAAAAACCCGCCATCGCCTCATCTATCGCATTATCCACAATTTCCCACACAAGATGATGTAAACCCGTCACATCGGTAGAACCTATGTACATACCAGGTCTTTTACGTACAGCCTGAAGTCCTTCCAATACTTGAATCTGATCTGCACCGTAATCCTGACACGGAGTTGTAACTGTATTTGCCATATCTAGAAATACTTACATATTAAAAAGCGACAGCACTTTAGCACAAGTCTTGGTCATTCGCAAACATCTATCTCAATACGCCTCCGGTGGGAGCGGTATCAGTAGAATCGACAGGCACAGTGGACTTAGAAGAAACCGGCTTACCCTCAGCAGCCATCAAGCGCGCGAATTCTTCAAAAGTATATTTATCTTTCAATGACTGAGGTTCATCCTTCAAAGTTAAGAACACATTTGTAATCATTTCTCCACTCATCAAGACGTCAAACGTCACCTTCAAATCTGGATTATCTTTGAAAGTAACTTCCTTCACACGATAAACAGCATTCAATTGATCAACAATAGTTACATTATCAGCCGTTACGACAAATCCTAAATCCGTCATTTTCTTCGCAATATAAACCTTTGCCAAACGTTGAGCCGCAGTTTCCACTGTGGCCTTTTCTTCACCCAAAATCTTAGGCTCCTTAGCCAAATCAGCAAATTTTTGCTGCAAAAGTGACAACAAACCGCTTAATTTTACAGCTCTATCCACCACACTTTGGCTATAAACCTGAACGTCTTTCACTACATCATTATCTCTATCGTAATTTGCTTCAACAGGATATCCTCCCAAAACAAATTTCACCGGAACATACCTTTGATCTGCAGTTTCAATCTTACCAACTTCAATATTGCTCACATCTTTATTAGCCTGCAAAGCGGTCTGAATATCTGAAGTTATTTGTTCAATCGTTTTGGTAGAAGTCTGCACGGTAGCTTCTCCGAGCAAATCTTTCTTAATATTATCGAAACTCAAAATCGTACTTCTATCCTGCAAATAAACCTTATAGCGATCTTCATTTGTTGGGCCATAAGCGGCCACTTGATATTCAGGAGAATTTAAATATCCCCAGAAATCGTCCATATCGGCCAATTGTGATTCAAATAATTTTATTACAGCCACCCCGGAATTATCTTTCGACATCAAGTCGCTGATTTCAGAAAAAAGTCGTTTATAAATTTCCTTTGCGGTCTTTACATCCACATCACCATCAAAGAAAAACTTTTTCAAACGTTTCATGAAATTAATCTTATTATTCACAAAAGCCTGCTTGAGTTCATCCTTCGATTGTCCATTTGAATACAAACTCAAAAGATCATTTTCAAAAATGGTTTTAATCGCAAAATACCCATCCTTATAAAACAAAGGATATTTCAACAAAAGATTATCAAAAAGTTGATTTTGATAAGCTAAATAATTTTTATAAAAATTATCATCAATTTCACCGGTAACATTTTTCACTCTGGTTTTGTCAAAATATTCATAATAAGTATTCAAAGATTCTTCAGCCAAAGAATTTGAAGTATTCAAACCCTTATAAACATCCAGCCAAAAATCGACCACAATATCATTCTTATCACGTCCGGCAACAAATTTCTGATTCAAAAGAGCTTTTAAAATTTTATATTCGGGATCTCCGGGACCAAAAATTTTCAGCATATCCACATATAGATCAAAACGCGCAAAAAATTCCTTGCTCTGTAAAATCGCAGGATCCAAAGTCAGCATATAATCATTAAAAGCTTGTATTCTGGCTGCCGAATCGTCTTTTAATCCTTCATTCGCATAATAAGCGGCATCATCAAGATAATTGAACAAATGATCAAGAGACATCTCCACTTTTTTATCCGGCACGAAAGTTAGATTTTCTTCCGACCATGAGATAAAATTACTGATCAAACCTTCACGAACTTTCAAACCTGCATAAAGCTGATCGGCATTAAATTGCTGACGAACCAATTCTAAAATTTTTTTATCCTTTTCCTTATTTGTCTTAGCCCAATCGCTATTTTTTTGATCATCCACCAAAGTGGCAAATTTGAACTCTTTCACTAATTTTGAATACAAAAGTGGACGAATTTCTTCATTAACTTTTCCCATTGGCACCGTCAACTGGTTTTCTCTTGGTACCATTAAACGATTAATGAAAGCCGAATTATAAGGATCGACGTATTCCTGATGACTAATTCCATCAGGCAAAAAACCCACATACACATCACCATCATAGACATTCAATTCCAAACGTTCACCATCAAAATTTGCATCAAAAACAGCTTGATAAGGAATCAAAACCACTTTGCCAACTATAAAATTAGTCTTTGCGGAACTATAAGAAAAATCCCCCCAAACTTTTCCTTTTTTCAATTCAAAAACATAATTTTTATCCTTAATCGAATCAACAACCATCTCTGAATCCCCATCAAATCTGAGAATTCCATTATCGGGAATAATATTGTCATTTTTATAATTAAAAGTAGAAAAACTCGCCTGAGTCGTCGCATCCTTAGCGGGAAAATGCCCCTCATAAACAAAAGTAGCAAAAACAGCGATAAAACTTATTGCCGCAAAAACCAAGGTTTTCACCCAATTTCCAACCAGAAAGAAGCTATCTTCATTCGCATTTTGTGATTGAGGCAAAATATCCGCCATATGATTCAAATTAATCTAATAATTATACCACAAAATGGGCAAAATCTCAACCCCGTGGACGCAGTTAGGCAACAAAAAAAACACAAGTCAAAGCCCTCTATACCCAAATCTGTAATAAAAGTTTGTTGAAAACAGTATACAAGGCTAAAATGACGAAGTTTTAACAAAAAATTCTATATGAAAAAATCATTAATAAAAGTGCTGACAATAGTCGCCCTTTTTGCCCTTCAAATCACCAACGTATTTGCTTTTTATTCAGATGTATCTCCTACGAATCAATACTACGATTCAATCAAGGCCTTATACGATTTAGGTCGTTTACCGGTAGAAACCGACAATCTTTTCCACCCTGATAATCAACTCACACGCGGAGAACTTTATAAAATGATCATTGCCGACGGCATGGCTACCCTATCCCAGAATATAGATTTGCCATATACCGACATAAGTAAAGACTCTCCCTACGCCCCATACATTCAAACAGCTCTCGACAATAGAATTCTCAAAGCACCAGGCGAAAAAAGCAGCTTCGGATTAAACGATAAAGTGACTAAATATACCGCCTTGACCACCATGTTTAATAGCTTGGGAATAGGCTATAATTACTTTTTTTCAAAAGACGACTTCCCTTTTGAAGACATTCCGGTAAATTCCGACCTCGCTCCTTTAGCCGACAAAGCTTCCAAATTGGATATTCTCGATTTAGTAGCACCAAATCAATTTTTGCCAAACAAAAGAATTACCAAAGCGGAAGCAGCCGATTATCTCTACAAAATAAAACAAAACATCCAACCATCATTCACCATTACTCTCACAAAATCTCCCGACACCACACAGACAAATAACACCATTGCAAACAGCGACATCAGCAAAAATCCAAATTTTGTAACACTGGTAAATGTCTGGTCCACTTTGAAAAACAAATTTCTTTACAAAGATAAACTCGACGACAACCAACTTATTTATGGCGCAATCAAAGGAATGGTAAATGAAGCTAAAGACAAATACACGGTTTTTGAAGCTCCATCAGACAGCAACAATATTATCAGTAGACTTTCCAGCAAATATGAAGGAATAGGAATAGTGATTGAAATGATAGACAAAAACATCACCGTGATCACTCCTTTTCACGGTTCTCCTGCCGAAAAAGCCGGTATTCAGGGACAAGACATTATTAAAAAAGTTGACGGCACAAGTACCGACGGATTAAGTCTCGAAGAAGTATCTGCAAAAATCAAAGGACCGACAAATTCATCAGTAAAAATCAGTATTAATCGAGGAGGAAAAGAAATGGAATTCACAGTCATACGCGACTCCATCACTATGCAGCGCGTAACTAACAAAATGCTCAAATCTCCAAATGGTAAAAATATTGCCTACATCTCACTTGCAGATTTTGGACAAGGCGCTGATGACGAATTAACCAATGCCGCAAAAGATTTAGTCAAAAATAATCCTGACGGAATCATTTTGGATTTGAGAAATAATCCCGGAGGTTACGTAGATGTAGCGGTTAATATCATCAGTCTCTTCACGACAGAACCTAAGACAGCAGTAAAAATGGAATTTGTAGACAAACATATCGAAGAAACCCAAACTACCTCAAACGGAATTTTGGCCAAATATAAAGTTGTCGTACTCATCAATGAAGGATCCGCTTCAGCATCCGAAATTACTGCCGGTGCACTAAAAGATTACGGTGTCGCCACTCTGGTTGGTAAAAAATCTTTTGGCAAAGGTGTAGCCCAGGAACTACAAACTTACAGAGATGGTTCCATCTTTAAATACACCATTTCCAATTGGCTTACTCCAAGCGGCCACAGCATCAACGGCCAAGGAATTACTCCTGACGTCACAGTAGAAAAAGGCACAGATCCAAAAGTGGACAATCAACTAAATACAGCGCTCTCTCAATTCTAAGAATTAGAAATTATGCCTGTTCCCTTTGTTTCAAAAGTTCTTCAGGATTTGTAGTCACAATCTTATCTTCCGTATAAGAGGCAATGACTTGTACTGCAACGTGCTTCAAACCAGCAAAGAAAAGTCCCTGACCCACGCCACTATTTAAGAGCACATACTTTTCCCCTTCCGTAAGATTAAAAATCTTCGCCAAAACATCCACCGCAGAAGGAGCCTGCTTCAAAAGCAACTGCATGGATGAGTTGGTAATAATTGGCTTACCATAATCACTCTTCACGAAGTCCTCCACATCCTGAGTAATTGTGGTCACGCCGAGATAATATTTACGCGCTCTCTTTACAAGACCAAAAAGGAATTTGGCACTATCTTCATGTTGCATCATAGACCACGCCTCATCGATCACAAGTATTCTTTTTTTCATCTCACTGCGTACTCTATTCCAAATATAATTCAAAATAATATACATCGCGATCGGACGCAGAGCATCTTCCAAATCACGAATACAGAACACCATCATTCCCGTGGTCAAATCAAGGTTTGTAGGTTTATTGAAAATACCTGAATAAGAACCTGTAGTAAATTTAGACAACCTCTGCACGAGACTTTGAGCACCCTCCAAAGAATTTAAAATCTGAGAAAGATCTTCCATTGTTGGCGGCTGATAAGTAGAAGGATCCACAACATCCATTGTAATACCTTTAAGCGCATACACATCAATTAAAGCTTTATCGAGAATACTTTCCTCTGCCGGACCCAAATCTCCAAGCATCAATTTCAAAAGTCCATGCAAAGTAATGATATTCGAACGTAACAAATCTCCAGGCTGTGCTTCTTCGCCAGCAATTGGCTTAGGCAAATCAAAAGGATTAATACGACGATCACTGTTCAAACTCAATTTCAAATATGTTCCACCGACAGTATTGGCAAGCGCCTCATATTCATTTTCCGGATCGATTACAATCACATCCGTACCCATCATCATCATACGCAAAATTTCCAATTTCACGGCATAAGATTTACCAGCACCGGACTTAGCAAACACCACGTTATTGGCATTTTCCAAAGAAAAACGGTCAAAAATAATCAAACTGTCATTATGACGATTAATTCCATAAAGAATTCCTCTATCTGAAGTAAGATCGGATGAAGTGAATGGAAAAGTACTGGAAAGAGGTCCAGTATTCATATTGCGAATAGTATAAAGTTCATCGAGACAAAGCGGAATTGAAGAATTAAATCCATGTTCGGCCTGAATTTGCGCTCTCTTGACCATTACCAATTTACCGGCAAGCAAACTCTCCAATTGTTTTGTCACTTTTTCCAATTTCTTTTCACTATTTGAATAAATCGTGAAATACATCGCAAATTGGAAGAATTTTTCTTGTCCTCTTTGAATTTCGGTACGAAGTTGTTCGGCATCTTCAAGCGCGGTTTCAATCGCTGGATCACGCACCATGCCTTTCTCGGCATTCATGCGAATACTTGATTCCATTTGCGCCACTTTTTTGCGCAAAATTTTCATAATATCACCGGAATTAATCGGATAAACAAATTGAGAAATATCCATCGTAACATCAAAATTGATAATTGGTGCCAACCAATTCACATCGAGATAACGTGGATATGCAAACACATAGAAAGATTGGACAAACTGTCCATCCATATGAATTTTATCGTAGAGGATTTCCATTGAAGCCGGCGCAATCAAATCCTTGATCGAAGCCAAACCTTCCTGATAAATTTTTTCGGCCTCCATATATTTTTTCTTTTCATCGGCGGAAACTTTATCTTTAGTCTGATCAATCTTATCAATCGCCTCCTGATGCGCTTTTGTTTTAAAAGAAAAAAGTGAAGTCAAATTATCCAAAATAGATTTCTTTTTAGCTACTGTTTCTTGCGCCTTGGCCTGATCTTGCACGGTAGGTTTTGCCTCTTCAGTCGCAGTTTCTTTTTTTGCCGACTCATCTTTTACGGCAGCTTTCGCCGCATCAGCAGCCAAAATAGCAGCATCCAATACTTTATTCGCCTCTGCAGGATGTAAAACTTCTGCAGCCTTCACATTTTCCTCATCAACTTTCACTTCAATTCTTTTACCGGTCAAAGGATCATAACCAGCCGTGGTCATTTTTGCCGCAGCTTCTTTATTAGCCTTTTCCACAACTTCCAAAGAAGGTGTAACCTCAATCAAAGAATCGGGATTCACACCCAATTGAGTTTCTGTAGGTTTTTCTTCACGGAAATGAGTCAAAGGACCTATGGAATCGTGACTCTGAGAATCGGTCCCGGAATCCACATTTGCCTGTGCCTGAGATCCAGTTCCAGAAGCTATGTCTTCCTGAGTTTTAGATCCAATCGTCACATCTATATTTGCTATTTTATTTTCATCCGATACTACTTTCGTTTCCGCAATTTTACTGGCTTCCTGAAGCCACGCAGGCGTATCAGTTTTCGGAGTGGCATCCATACTAAAAATTTCTTTTGCAGGTTGCGCACTTGTCACGGCTGAATCAGTCTGAGTCGCAGTCGCGGTCGCAGCTGCACCAGTCGCAGCTACATCTGTAGTCGTCGCACCTATTGTCGGTTGCTCGATCGGGACCGTCGGAGTCGCAACTACACCTGTCGCTGACTGATCGGTTGTTGGTGTTTGATTTTGATCCATTTCGTTTTTCTTTTTATTTTCCATCTGAAACTATCATAGTATTGTACCAAAAAATGACTAAAAGTTCAAGGAGCCAAGACCTTACGCAGGTTCTAAAATAAAACCGACCACTTGAGATAGAATGGATATAACCAAATATCATCTAACCCAAGTGGCCTATGAAACAGATTAATTTCATGGAAAGAAAAATGATAGAGAAAATGATA
>Ga0172369_10005632_pt1 | contig 15317 bp, 11 predicted proteins | sample LakKiv25m_FD_114539 | JGI IMG/M metagenome (GOLD analysis project Ga0172369, IMG submission 114539) | Freshwater microbial communities from Kabuno Bay, South-Kivu, Congo - kab_022012_11.25m | ecosystem: Environmental > Aquatic > Freshwater > Lake | place: Democratic Republic of the Congo...
ATCGGCATCATCTTGGACGGCGCAGGATATGGTCTTGATGGGACAATTTGGGGCGGCGAAGTGTTGGCCGGAGACGCGCGATCATTTGAGAGGTACGCCTGGCTGCAGCCGGTAGCCATGCCCGGCGGCTCGGCTGCTATTCGTGAGCCATGGCGAATGGCACTCAGCTATTTGTATGCCGCCTATGGATCTGCCATGTTTGATCTTGACCTCCGTTTTCTAAAGAGCTTGTCGCAAGGGAAAAGTGATCTGGTAATCCGAATGATCGAAAGGCATTTGAATTCGCCGTTGACTTCCAGTTGTGGACGGCTGTTCGATGCCGTTGCGGCACTGCTAAATTTACGCCAGGAAATTAATTTTGAAGCGCAGGCTGCGATGGAATTAGAAATGGTTGTTGAGCCGTCCTGCATGGAGGTTTATCCTCAACCGCTGGAAAACTTGGCGGTCGACGGGCCGATTTCGATACTTCCGCTCATCTGCGCCATAGTGGAAGATATCGGAAAGGGAGAGACAGTTGGTAAGATAGCTTCTCGTTTTCATTGGACGCTGGCAGCGATTTTTCTTCAGGCAGCCATTGCAGCCCGGGATCGCTACCGACTTGATCGCGTCGGGCTCAGCGGCGGCATATTTCAGAACGTGCAGTTCTTTACCTATTTGTTGTCCCGATTGACGAAGTCAGGCTTTGAGGTCTTGACGCATTCACAGGTTCCCTGCAACGATGGTGGGTTAGCGTTGGGGCAAATCGCTGTCGCTGATGCAAAGATTAGGGAAGGCGGCAGCGTCAGGAACTGAAGACACCTTTTGAACGCGGAGCCGCAAATGATCGTCAGGAGTCAGTTGTTTTGTCTTTTTGGTTCTTAGCAGCGAGGTAAAGCGATGTGTTTGGCCATCCCCGGCAAAGTGTTAGAGATTTTCCAAGAGAACAGCCTGAAAATGGGGCGTATGGATTTTTCTGGGATCAATAAATCTGTTTGCCTAGAATATGTGCCGGAGATTCAAGTCGGCCAGTATGCGCTCGTACACGCCGGCTTTGCGATTGGCGTTGTGGACGAAAAAGAGGCAGCGGAAACGGCCTCACTTTGGGAAAAAATGTCCGCTGCCGATCTGTCAGTTGAAGATGCACGGGAGGCGCAGAGAAATCCGGCCGTGCCTTTCAGGGAAGCGCAATCTGCATGAAGTATTTGCATGAATATCGAAATCCCGCTCTAGTAAAGCACTTGCTTGCGGAAATCAGGGCGACTGTCACGCGACCGTGGGTGATCATGGAAATCTGCGGTGGACAGACGCATGCCATCATCAAGAATGGGATCGACCAGCTTTTGCCGGAGCAAATCGAACTGGTACATGGGCCGGGATGCCCGGTGTGTGTGACGCCGTTGGAGTTGGTGGACAAGGCCATCGAAATCGCTTCCCGTCGGGAGGTGATCTTTACCTCCTTTGGTGATATGTTGCGCGTGCCGGGTTCGCACAAAGACTTGTTCATGGTCAAATCCGAGGGCGGAGATGTGAGAGTCGTCTACTCGCCTCTGGACGCGCTAAAAATTGCCCGCGAAAATCTTGACAAGAAGGTCGTGTTTTTCGCTATTGGCTTTGAGACAACTGCGCCCAATAACGCGATGGCGGTTTGGCAAGCTCGGCAAGAAGGACTAAAGAACTTTTCCGTGCTCGTTTCACATGTTTTAGTGCCGGCTGCTATCGAAGCACTGTTGTCCTCAGCAAACAATCGTGTGCAAGGTTATTTAGCGGCCGGCCATGTCTGCACGGTGATGGGATGGCAAGAATACGAGCCGATCGCTGCCAAATACCATGTTCCCATCGTGGTCACCGGCTTTGAGCCGGTGGACATCCTTGCGGGCGTTCTCGCGGTCGTCAGGCAGCTTGAAACTGGCCAGGCGCGAGTAGAAAACCAGTATTCCCGAGTGGTGCGGCACGAAGGCAATCGAGCAGCCCAGGAGCTGATCAATCGAGTTTTTACAGTCACCGATCGTAAGTGGCGCGGCATCGGTGAAATTTCCGCCAGCGGATTATGCTTGCGCCCGGAATTCCGCCAATTCGATGCAGAAGCGATCTTTGGTTTGGCGGAGGTGCAAGTCGAGGAGCCTGCGGAATGTATCAGCGGCTTGGTACTGCAGGGACTAAAAAGACCTCATGAATGCGCTGCATTTGGCCGGCGTTGTACGCCGCAATCCCCGTTGGGTGCGCCCATGGTCTCCGCGGAAGGCGCCTGCGCGGCTTATTATGCCTATCATCGCAAGACAGAATAATGAAGCGATTTCTAACGCGGTCAGGCGACTGTGACGGTCAAGGCCTGGGTGAAATGAAATTGCGATGACGTATTAGCTAATTTTCGCAGAAAGATGGAGCCAAAGATTCCTTCCGAGCTATTTGCCACGTGTCCGCTCCCACTCGCCGGCTCGACCACCATCCAGCTTGGTCACGGCAGCGGCGGGCAGATGATGAATGATCTCATTCGCGGACTCTTTTTGTCGGCGTTTGACAATCCTTACTTGAGCAAGTTGGATGATTACGCCGTGCTCGAAATCAATGGCGTCCGGCTTGCCTTCAGCACGGATTCCTTTGTTGTCGATCCGGTCTTTTTCCCCGGCGGCAATATCGGTGAGTTGGCGGTCAACGGAACCGTCAACGACGTGTGTATGAGCGGCGCAAAACCTCTTTTCCTCAGCGCCGGTTTCATTTTGGAAGAAGGATTTTCCCTCGCGGAATTGCAGACAATTGTTCATTCCATGCGGCTCGCCGCGAAAAAAGCCGGAGTGGCCATCGTCACCGGAGACACCAAGGTGGTCAACAAAGGCAAGGGCGACAAGCTGTACATAAACACGTCCGGTCTCGGAGTGATCGAGCATCCATTCTCGATCAGCGGCAGAAACTTGCAGCCCGGAGATGCCATCTTATTAAGCGGAACGATTGGCGACCACGGCATTGCTGTTCTTTCCAAGCGAGAAGGGCTTGCTTTTGAATCGCAAATTGTGAGCGATACGGTGGCTTTGAACGGTCTGGTAGCAAACATCCTGCAGGCCGATGGAGCATGTGTGCACGCCATGCGCGATCCTACACGAGGTGGAGTTGCGGCCACTTTAAACGAATGGGCGACGGCTTCAAACGTGGGAATCCGAATCTACGAGGATCGCATTCCCATCAAACCGTCGGTGGCCGGCGCATGTGAGCTTCTTGGGCTGGATCCGCTTTACATCGCCAATGAAGGTAAGCTGGTGATGGCCGTAGCTAAAGAAAAGGCAGAGGAGGTCGTGGCGGCCATGCGGACATATAAAGATGGCGATGCTGCGGTCATTATTGGGGAAGTGGTGGGTGATCGGGCAGGCATGGTAAGCATGCAGACACGGATCGGCGGCTGGCGCATTGTCGATATGCCGGTGGGTGAGCAATTGCCGAGGATCTGCTGACTTAGGCGGGAAAAATGCTGCTGCCAAAAGGAAGGCATTGGCTCAAGTACCTGCGCTTGACAATTCCCAGAATATGCATTATATTAGGGTGGAATCAACCTACCAATCATTTTGTAGAGTTGCATAATGAAAGAACGAGTTGCTGCTGCTTCTCCGAGGAAAACCTCCGGCAAGAATGCGCCTCTATTGAGCTACGGGCAGATAGTAGAACATTCCCCTGTTGCCACCTGCCTAACGGATCACAGTGGTCGCATTCTTCACATGAATAGGGCTCTCACCATGCTGTGCGGGTTAGCTACACGGGCGGCCAGGCGCAAGAATAAAGCCCATTTTACTAATCTCATTGGCGATCAAAAGGCCGCTGAAGGCATTCTGCGAAAACTTCAGTCGGAGCGGAGCTTGCAGAATATCGCCGTTTTCCTGCAAGGTGAAGGTACAAAACCAACGTGGGTGAAGGTGAGTGCCGCAGTTATTGATGAGCCGAAACCGGATTGCATGCTCCTTTTCCACTTTTTTGCATCTTCCGAGGAAGAGCACTTGCCTGATGCCGATTTGTCCACCAGATTGAAGGTCGAAGAAACGGTCACCAGAGTTTCGCGTTTGTTAATCGAAACCGGTGATTTGGATTTATGTCTCAAGGAATTAGGGGAGATGATAGGTGTTACTAATGCCTATATTTTTCGCTTTCGCAACAAGTGCTCCATTTTCGACAATATCCACGAGTGGTGCAAAAATCCTGCAAGTTCGCAAATGCAAAAACTGCAGGGGCTCCGCTCCGGGATGATGCCCAAATGGATGAAGAAGCTTCACAAGCGGGAAAACATCGTGATACAAGACATTTCAGTACTCGAAGTGGAGGATGAAGAATTGCGACGGATGTCGCAGGAGCAAGGTACTAAATCTTTACTGATGGTGCCGCTTTATATTCAGTCCGAGCTTATAGGGTTCATCTGTTTAACTGACACGGAAAAAGCAAGACCATGGTCCGATTTCGAAATCAGGTTTCTGAGCGTTATCGCCGAGACAATTAGAAGCCATCTCTGGCGCAAGAAGGCTGAAGTGGCTTTGGAGGAGTCTGAGCGAATTTATCGTCAGATAGTCGAACGCTCCGCCGTAGGCGTAACTGTCATCAAAAAAAGCAAATTACTATTCGCTAATAAAGCCGCCGAATCTATTCTCGGAAACCCTGCTGGAGATACGTTAGACGACAAGCTACAGAATTTTCTATCCATCGAGGAAAACAGATTTTTGTGGCGGAATGCAATTGCTCGCCTCGAGGCGAAGGACGTTCCGACTCATTATGAGAGCAAGATTCTGACTCTGGCGGGTGAAGAGCGCTTCATTGACGTTGATGCGCATTTGGTGAGCTTGGCAGGAGAGGCGGCAGTATTTGCGACTTTTGTCGATATAACGAAGCGCAAAAAGAGCGAGAGTCTACTGCAGCAGCGTGCTGATCAACTGAGTCTTTTGCAGCATATCGCAGAAGTGGTTGGTCAATCTTTGGACCTGAATGTGCTCCTAACTTCCAGCCTGCAGAACGTCATGCACGTCACCAGGGCGAAGGCTGGAGTGATTTATTTATTGAATAATGAGGGCACCGCCTTGGAAATGGTCAAGTGCGAAGGGATCAAACCCAAGATTGCAGAATCACTGCGGGTAGTCACCAAGCAAATTTGCAGAACCTGGCGGGTGATAGAAAGCGGCGAACCGGATTACGTTGAGAATACAAAAAAAGCTAATGACGTCTTTCCCCCTGCAAAAAAGCTGGGCTTTGCATCTTTCATAAGCCTGCCGTTAAGAGCAGAGGGAACGGTCATCGGCACCCTCAACATTGGTGGCTTTGACAAAAAAGCTTTCACCTTACTGCCGAACGAATTACTGAGTTCTATTGGCAGCGAGATAGGGATTGCGATTCAGAACGCACGATTATACAATAAACTCCAGACTGAGCTTGAGGAGCGTCGACGCATCGAAGCAGCGCTGTTAGAAAGCGAAGAGAAGTTTAGGAAACTGGCTGAAATTATCCCTATCGGCGTCAACGTTATGGTGAGCAATAAGAATGCTTGGCTGAACAATGCCTTCGCAAGCATGTTTGGCTACGATCGGGAAGAAATGCTTGGCAAGGGACCCGAGTTGGTGTTTGCCCCGCAAGAGCTTGCAGCATTACTCAAAACGGCAAGAGGTTGGCTGAGTGGAAGGCGCCTAAAGCCTGAGATTTATGAGACCATAGGGGTTAAGAAAAATGGAGATCCCATCAGCATTTCCGTCAAAGCGGAAAGCATCAAATTCGGTGAGCAGGATGCCGTTTTGGTTTTGGTGGAAGACATTACCAAGCGACGCGAAGCAGAGGATGCTCTGCGGGAGAGCGAGCGACGCTATCGCAGTCTTTTCGAAGAGTCACCCATCTCCCTCTGGGAGGAGGACTTTTCGGAAATCAAGAGGTATACTGATGCACTAAAACGGGGAGGCGTTGATAATTTTGCTGATTATTTTGAAAGTCATCCTGATGAAGCCTTGCATTGTATGCGTCTTGCCAAGGTCATTGACATAAACAAGAAGACGCTGGAAATGTACCATTGCACCGCAAAGGAACATCTCCTAAGTGACCTTAACCTTATATCGAGCGAAGAGACGATCTCCGCCCATAAAGAATTCATCATTGCTATTGCAGAAGGCAAGACTCAATTTGAAATCGAGACGGTGAACAAAACTTTAACAGGAGAAAAGATTTGGATTACCCTTAGATGGTCTGTGGCGCATGGGCACGAAGATTCCTATTCCAAGGTGCTGGTGTCGATTATTGGCATTTCTGAGCTCAAACGAACGGAAGCAATTCTGAAAGAGTCGGAAAGACGATACCGAGATACTATCGAGCGTTCGTTGGATGGTTATTACTTCATTGATAAGCATGGAAGAATCGAATACGTCAATTCCGCCTTGACGCAGATTTTTTCCTATTCCCGCAAGGAGCTTATCGGGATGGATTTCCAGATTTTACTCGACCCTGCTCAGAAAGAGCACTTTAAGCCTATCTTTTCGCGAATTATGGGAGGAAGGCCGGTTCACTGGCACGAGGTGGGAATGAAGCGAAAGGACGGCAAAGTAGTTTGGATTGGTTTTAACGCTCGCCGGGTTATCCGGGACGGAGTGGTCATCGGCGCAGAAGGTTTTCTCAAGGATATTACCAAGGAAAGAGCGGATGAAGATGCCTTGCGCGCCAGCGAAGCTCGTTTTCGCGCCTTGTTTGACAGCATTCCATTCGAGGTATTTGGTATTGGCTCGGATGGACGCTACCGGGAAGTGAACCGGAATTTCATTCGCAATTGGGGCAATTTTGTCGGCAGAACGCCTCGAAAGGCCATAGCCGATGCGGAACATGCAGAATTTATGTCAAGTTTTGTAAAAGAGTCTTTGGCGGCGCGGAGTACCATAGAAAAAGACTATGTCTTAGAAAAGAACCAGGACAAGTTATATTATACTACTATCCTAAATCCGGTCATCACCCCTGATGATCAAGTATTGGGCCTTGTTGGAATTAACATGGACGTAACCAATCAGGTCGTGGCTTTCGAGCGCTCGCAGCATTTGGCCGCACGTCTGGTTGAGATCCAGGAGGAGGAGCGAAGTCGGATCGCGTTAGAAATCCACGATTCTTTGGGTCAATATCTCACCGCCCTGCAACTCGAAATCGGCGCCGCTGCCAATGCAATTGACGCCGATTCCAAGCGTGCCAGCGAGCTATTGGCGGCTTCAAAAAAAACCGTCGAACAGGCTATGGTGACTGCCCAAAGTCTCTGCTATACGTTACGCCCGCCCTTGCTGGATGATTTCGGTCTGGTTGCAGCCCTCAAAGATTATATTGATGAATTTGCCAAGAAATGGGGAATCGAAATTGACTTTACCCACGCTGAGGTTGAGAGCACGCTATCTCAGCTTGAAGAAATGACGCTGCTGCGGGTGACGCAAGAGGCTCTTTGGAACATATTAAAGCACGCACAAGCATCCAAAGCAAGCGTACAGTTGGTGAAGGAAACCAATTCCATTCGCCTCACGATTAGTGATAATGGGAAAGGATTCAAGGTGACGGAGTTCTTCTCCAAGGGATCAAGTGGCAGATTCGGTATCATTGGTATGCAGGAAAGAGCATCAATGTTGGGCGGAAGCTTCAATATCCAATCCGTAGAAGGCCAGGGAACCGTAGTAACCTTTACCCTTTCTGTCCCAAAGGCCAACTGAGATGGAAAAAATAAGAGCGATACTCGCAGATGATCATGCGCTGGTTCGAGCCGGCCTTCGTGAATTATTGCAGGCAATGAACAGCGTAGCTGTAGTTGGCGAAGCCGGGAATGGGATGGAAGCCATCGAAAAGGTAAAAGAACTGCAGCCGGATATCTTGATCATCGATATTCAAATGCCCCTGATGGGCGGGATCGAAGCCATTCGGGAAATAAAAAAGTGCTCACCGGAAACGCAGGTGCTGGTGCTAAGCATGCACAATAAGGAAGAGTACATAAAACAAACCCTGAAGAACGGCGCTTCCGGTTACTTGTTGAAACAGTCCGCTTCAGATGATTTGAAGAACGCGATTGCGGCCATAACGAATGGAGATATTTATCTCAGTCCTTCTATATCCAAGTCGATCATTGCCGCATGGCTGAGGGAAAGCGAGATTAAGACTTCCACAAAGCCTACGGATGGGGAATTGACCGACCGAGAGAAAGGAGTTCTCAAACTATTGGCAGAAGGCTATAGCAATAAGCGCATAGCCGAGCTCTTACACATCAGCGTAAAAACTGTAGAAACGCATCGCCATAGGATTATGGACAAGCTGAAGCTTCAGAGCTTTGCCGACCTAGTCAAGTATGCAATAAAAGAAGGGCATACAGAGCTCGAATGATCCTTTCATAATAAGGGAAAACCTGACAATAGAATACATAGAATAGCTTATTGTATTCTTGCCATTAATTGGTTATAATTGTCTGCGAGTTGCGCGCAAAAGAAAAAGGCGATCGATGGGACATAGTTCCAGCGCCGACTTGCGCCCGCAGGGCGATCAAAGCTCGAATGGGCTTCGAAAATCGGTGATCCGGGCAATGGCAAGACAAGGCGGTCATTCACAAACTTTTCACCGTCCCGGATCATCCGAATAAGAAATACGAGTAAGAAGAGCATAAAAAAATTGCCGAGCATCCCCTCGGTGACCGGTAACCCCCCTAAATCCGGTGCCATGGATGTCTCGGCAATTATTTTTTAGGGTGATGATTTTGGCGGTGATGCTGAAGGCAAGAAATCACAGGCGCTGCAAATATGTTTTGTGAACTCTAAAAGTAGTAGGAAAAAGCCCTACAAAAGAATACAAAGAACTACCTATTGCAATTCTGAGATCGCACGGTTATATTGATACCGTCAATCAGATTCTGGTTTGATTTGCCGAGCGTCCTCCTCGGTGACCGGTAACCCCCCTAAACCCGGTGCCAATGGATGGCTCGGCGTTTTTATTTTACGGGTAACCAAATTCGGTTCACAGTGGATCGAACAGATCCTTGCCAACATAGCACACGGGGCAGATCCACGTATCCGGTAGGGCCGAGAAGGGTGTGCCGGGAGGTATTCCACCCACGGGATCCCCAAGGTTAGGTTCGTAAACATAGCCGCAATTGGTACAAATGTACTTTTCCATCTCCCCGCTTCCCTCATATTTATCAAAAAATCTCTTCAAGCACGGAGGCATGGCGCGGGCCTCTTTTTATTCGACGTTAAAGTATTTTGCCTGCGGATGATGAATGATGAAGGCTGAGGTCGTTTGTTCGGGTACCATTTGGTCTGCATCGGTAAGGGTGACTCCGATTCGCTCGGGCTTTAGGATTTCGAATATCTTTCTGTTTTCAGCTAAATCCGGACAGGCTGGATAGCCAAACGAATAGCGTGAGCCGCGATATTTCTGTACCACAAAGTCATTGATGTCCGAGCCATCTTTCCCCGCTATGTTGAGCTCCTCCCTCACCTTTTTGTGCCAATATTCTGCCAATGCTTCTGCGCTCTCGACACTGAGACCGTGAAAAAGCAGATAGTCTTTATATTGATTCGACTGGAAAAGACGTTTTGACTCTTCCATAGCTTTTGCACCCACCGTCACGACTTGAAAGGCGATTAGATCGCGCCGTTCTGAATCCACCGGCAGAACAAAATCTGCGATGCAGCGGAACGGAGCCCTTTGCTGTCGGGGAAAATTAAGCCTGATCCATTCCTTTTGACCGTCGTCGTTATAAACGATGATTTGATTGCCGTCGCTGTTACAAGGGTAATAGCCGTATACCAAAGCAGGCTGTAATAACTTTTCCTCTTTACAGCGTTGTTTGAGTTCCTCCAATTGAGGCCTGACTTCAGTGTCGATCAAGGCATCATACTCTTCCTTACCAAGCTTGCCGCGACGGTAGCCCCACCGACCTCTAAAGAGCACCGACTCTGTCAAAAAGCCGAAAACCGAATCGAGATCAATGTCCCTAACAATCGAATTGCCCCAGGACGGCGGCGTTGGAATATTGATGTCCCAACGGATTTCCTCCTGTTTTGCTTCTGGGGGAACGTCCGGCGTTTTCTTCGCCGCTGTTCTCGAAGCATAGGATTGCTTCTGTTCAAGCTTACCTTCCTTTATAAGCTCCATTGTTTTCAGGCCTTCAAAGGCGTCCGAGCTATACACAACCGGCGCGTCGTACGCGGACTGGCAAATATCGTCCACGTAGCTTCTGGTTAGGGCTGCGCCCCCCAAAAGTACCGGCGTTTGCATGCGGCGCCGTTGCATTTCTTGCAGGTTTTCCTTCATCACCACCGTAGATTTGACCAGCAAGCCGCTCATGCCGATAGCGCTTGCGTTCACCTCCTGTGCCTTTTGCAGCATAGTCTCGATCTCGCACTTGATGCCCAAATTGTAGACCTTGTAGCCGTTGTTGCTCAGAATGATGTCCACCAAATTCTTGCCGATGTCGTGCACGTCTCCGCGCACCGTAGCTATGACCAGACTGGTCTGCGTCTGGGTTTGGGATTTCTCCAGAAACGGCTCCAGCTTGTCAACGGCGAACTTCATCACTTCCGCGGATTGAAGCACAAAGGGCAGTTGCATTTGTCCTGAGCTAAACAAATCACCAACGGTCTTCATCGCCGGAATCAGCAGATTGTTGATGATTTCCAATGCAGTCTTTTTCTGCAAGCTTTGCAGAAGAAGCTTTTCCATGCCGGAGCGATTGCCATCGATGACATGCTGCTTGATTTGATCGTCCAGAGATCGACTCGTTTCGCTGGCGATCTCTTTTTTGGCGACGCCCGACTTTTTCTGGAAATGCTCGATGAATTCGAACAACGAGTTTTCGCCGCCGCGATCATAAATCAGGTTCAAGCTTTGCTCAAGATCATTCTTAGCGATCTGATACAGAGGCATAATCTTTTTTACATTGACAATAGCCAGGTCCAAACCGGCTTTGACTGCCTCGGCTAAAAAAACCGAATTCAAGATTTCACGCGCCTCCGGCGCCAATCCGAAGGAAATGTTGCTGACACCTAAAATGGTGAGGACGCCAGGCAGAGCTTTCTTAATGCCGCGAATGCCTTCCAAGGTTGCTATGCCCGCCTTTTTAAGAGAAGCGTCGCCGCTGCCCAAGGTGAAGGTGAGCGCATCAAAGATCAGGTCTTGCGGGCGTAAACCGTGTTTGTCCACAGCGATGTGGAAAATGCGTCGGGCGATGGCGAGTTTCTTTTCCGCGTCTAAGGCCATCCCGCTTTCATCAATGGTCAGGGCGATCAAAGCGGCACCGTAGCGCTTGGCAAGTCGGCAAATCTTGTCCGCACGCTCTTCGCCGTCTTCTAAATTGATCGAGTTGATGACGGCGCGACCGCCATACAGCCTAAGCGCCGCTTCCATCACATGCACATCCGTGGAGTCGATGAACAAAGGCAGACTGACCTGCGTGGCCATGCGCTTCACGGCCTCGGTCATGTCTGCAACTTCATCTCGCCCGGTGTAAGCCACGCAAAGATCCAGTCCATGCGCGCCGGTGTTTTGCTGCTGGCGGGCTACAGAAACCACACCATCCCAATCGTTTTTTAGCAAATACTCACGAAATTCCTTGCTGCCGTTGGTATTGGCGCGCTCACCGACAAAGAATGGCCCGGGATCCTGATGCAAGGTTTGGGCAATGAAATTCGAAGAAATGGAAGGAGTAGACTCTGGGCGCCGATCGGCTATAGTGAGAGTTGGAATCCTTTTAGCCAGAGCTTTGATGAACTCCGTCGTAGTGCCGCAACAACCGCCGATAATTTGTACCCCTTCGGTAGAAACGAAATCGGCTAAAACATCGACAAATTCCCGAATCGAAAGTGTGTACGCCATTTCGCCGCCGACGTTCTGCGGCAAGCCGGCGTTGGGTTGGCAGAGAACCGGGCCGGGAAATTGCTGGCAAATTTGTTTGATGTACGGACGCATGTGTTCCGGCCCAGTCGCGCAGTTCATTCCCAAGGCGGCGATGTTGAAAGGAGCCAATGCAGCCAAAACTGCCGCCATCTCACTGCCAATGAGAAGCGTGCCGCTGGTCTCGACCGTCACCGAGACGATGACCGGCAAATCGACTTTGTTCTTTTCTAAAGTATCAAATACCGCCAGCAAACAAGTTTTTATTTGCAGCAAATCTTGACAGGTTTCGATCACTAATAAATCCGCTCCGCCTTCCAATAGACCTTGCGCCTGCATTGCGTACGAATGATGCATGGTAGCGAAATTCGTTTGGCCGAGGGTGATGAGTTTGGTGCCGGGTCCCATGGAACCGGCCACAAAGCGCGGCTTGTCCTTGGAGTAATTCTCTGACGCCTTGCGGGCAATTCGTGCCGCCTCGCGGTTGATTTCCGCCACCCGATCCTGCAAATCATACTCGGCGAGCACAATCTCGTTGGCTCCGAAGGTGTTGGTTTCGATCACGTCCGAGCCGGCCTGCAAATAGGCTTCGTGGATATTTTGCACCTTGTGTGGCGCGGTGAGATTGAGCACTTCTACACAACCCATGCGGCCATCCCACTCTGCAGGGCTTGGATGAAGCGCCTGTATTTGGGTGCCCATGGCCCCGTCAAAAAGGACAACGCCCCGCTTTAGTTTATCGTAAAAAGTCATGAGTTCTCCGGATCATTGAAACGATATGGCTTTGTCGTAAACAATCGTTCGCTTGCATTTATTTGCTGCTGGATGCTCAACGGATAAGGAGGGGAAGAGAGGACAGCCGGTTCGCTGAAGCCGAGTAAAAGACAGTTCAGGGGATTTAAAATTAAGAAAGAAGAATCCGACCTCCGCTTGTAGGAATTGATGAAACCGTGTTAATCCGATTCAATCGGCATATCGATGTGGAAGAGAAACTTGACAATGATTAGAAAAACGCTGGCCAGCTCGGCAACGGTGGCGCTAATGGCGGCGACTACCACTGTGTCGCTGAGATCGAATCCAGCAACTTGAAAACCCAAAAGGAAAAGAATGACCAGCGTGCCCAAATTGCTTAATCCGACCAATCCGACCATGAAATAAGCAAACTGAACGCGCAGACGCAACGTAACCTCGCGCGAGCGCAACTCGAGCAGAGCCTTTTGAGTTTTCACCAGATCGAGCTCTACGGGAGTGGGATCGACCCTTAAAACCTCGGAAGGGTATTTTGGAACATCAATAACATGTTCAACCTTACCAGGTTGATTAAGCTCCTTCTTCTGCGCCATATTCTCCCCTAAAAAATATTCACGAGCTTGGTCACTGCCTCATTAGTTTCATCATTGATAAACGCAAGCGAACGATTGTTCCTGCTTTCTTTTTCCGCCAAGTACATCAGCGTAAGGGCGTTGCGCATAATCTCAGATTTCTTCTTCCCGGTCCTTTTGGACAGCTCTTCCAATATCTCCCAGGCTCTCTCATTTAAGGTCAAGTTCAAATTTGGCATGTTGCTTTTCCTCCGTTAAAAGATATTTCGCGTTCCCGCCATTTTCGTACATTTTTTGTGCGAAAAAAATACATTTTCTGTACAAATAATGCAAGAAGAATTTTCTAAAGCCTTCTCTGATTGCACGCTAACTGGCAAGGCGTGAGGTCTTGTGCTGGCCAAGACAATACGGCATGAGAGGCTTTTGTTATATGGGTGAAATCTCATCAAGGCAACAGCTTCCGCAATACAAGGATCCGCTCGAATAGGGGGCATTCGCCTTGGGTCGAGTTCAGCAAAATTCCTTGCAAAAAATCCGATTAATCCTAAATTGTCACGTCCAAACCCCGGTCTTCCAAAAGAGGGCTTGGATTGAGAATCTCAATGAGAGGTACAATTTTGCTGACTTTGAAGAGCTACGAAAATTGCACTCTTTGTCCCCGAAACTGTAAGGTGGATCGAGCTGCGGGCAAGATAGGCATATGCTGCGAGACTGCCGAGCTGCGGGTATCGTCCATCGAGGCGCACCACGGTGAGGAGCCGCCAATCTCAGGAAGCCACGGCTCAGGTACGGTCTTCTTCACCGGCTGCAGCTTGAAATGCGATTTTTGCCAGAATTATCAGATCTCCTGTTTTGACATGGGCAGCGTCACCACTGTGCAGGCTGTGGTGGACAAACTGGAACAACTTTATCGCCAAGAGGGCATCCACAACGTCAATTTCGTTACCTCCGACCATTTCCTTCCGCATACCATCGAGATAGTCAGCGAGCTGCGTTGGCGCCGGATTCCTCTTCCCATTCTTTACAATACTTCCGGCTATATGAAAGTGGAATCATTGCGCGAGGTGGAATCCTATGCGGACATTTACATGCCCGACTACAAATACGCCGATGCCGGCTTGGCGCAAAGGCTGTCCCGCTGCCGCGATTATCCTACCGTAGCCTTGGAGGCTATAGCAGAAATGGTGCGCCAAAAAGGCTTTCTCGATAGCTTTTTGGGAAAAAGAGAAGCGGCGACTAAGGGCGTTTTTGTTCGCCACCTGGTACTGCCCGGTCAGATACGAAATTCCATCGATGCGCTTTCGATCTTGTTCAATGAATTTGGTCGCGACTTGCCGATCAGCCTAATGTCGCAATACTGGCCGGCGCGCATGATCAAGATCGCAGAGCTCAATAGGCGGGTGAAGGCACAAGAATTTTATCGCGTTTACGACCATGCGCTGGACTTGGGATTCACCAACATGTTCGTCCAACATATGTCGTCATGGGGTAGGGATAGTGAGGATGAATTTGCCCCGGACTTCAGCAAAGATAAGCCTTTCAAAGGGAACCTGTGAAGTGAAGGAAGAAATCTGTTGTGAGGTCTTCGAGACCTCACAGATTTGAATCATGAACATCAAGCCAAGCCATATTCCCTTAGCTTTTCCCGCAAAGTAGAGCGCGAGATGTTTAGAATCCGCGCCGCTTGGGATTTGTTTTGGTTATACTTTTCCAAAATATGAATGATGTGTTTCTTTTCCATCTCTTGCAAGGATTCCGAGTCGACACCGCCCTCAACCATCGCCATGCTTGCGGGGACGGAAACCGGCAACGGATGCTGATCATGGGGCTCCAAATGCAACAGTTCAGCCGTAATCTCTTCAGCTTTGCAGAGAATGACTGCCCGCTCCAAGACGTTTTTCAGCTCGCGCACGTTGCCGGGCCAAGGATAGCGTAGCATCACTTCCTGCGCTTCGCGGGAGATGCCCCGGATATTCTTGTTGAACTCGCGATTATTCTGCTCGATGAACATCTTCGCCATGGGCAAGATATCTTCCGGATGCTCGCGCAAAGGCGGCATATTGATGACCATGACTTTGAGGCGATAAAGCAGATCCTCCCGAAAGGTGCCTTCGCGCACGCATTTTTCCAAGTCCTGATTAGTGGCAGCTATGACGCGTATGTCTATCGTGA
>Ga0172369_10005633_pt1 | contig 15317 bp, 14 predicted proteins | sample LakKiv25m_FD_114539 | JGI IMG/M metagenome (GOLD analysis project Ga0172369, IMG submission 114539) | Freshwater microbial communities from Kabuno Bay, South-Kivu, Congo - kab_022012_11.25m | ecosystem: Environmental > Aquatic > Freshwater > Lake | place: Democratic Republic of the Congo...
AAAGCTACTGCTCATGGGCTCTAAAGACCTAGGTGAAGAACTTTTGGAAGAAACAATTTTTTACGACGCAAACAAAAAATGGCTGGAAGAAAAAAAGATGGTTCGCCTGCGCAAAACGCCTACTACCCAAACCATAACTTATAAACATACCCAAAAAGACACGCCCGATGGTACCGAAGAAATTGAAATGAATGTGGAAGATTTAGCAAAAACCAAAGCCATATTGGAAGCCTTGGGGCTGGTGGCGTTCCGCCAGCAAGAAAAAAAACGCCGGATTTTTTTATGGGATAGCGTACAATTTTCCATAGACGAACACCCAATGGTCCCGCCATATCTGGAAATTGAAGGGCCTTCGGAGCAGTTAATTAAAGACGCGGTCAGGGCTATAGAATTTGACTGGGGAAAAGCCCACTTTGAATCTTCCCGGGATTTTATAGAAAAAATTTACCAGATACCGCTAACTTCCTTAAAAACTTACACTTTCAAAAAAATAGAATAACTACCCAAAGCCCCCACGCCAGTAGGCGTGGGGGCTTTGTTGTATACGTTTAAGATATTGAAGGTAAAAACTCATTTATAATTTTTTCCGTTTCACCCAAATTTTTTGCCTGCATAAGCTTACGCCTAAGCTCATGAGATCCAACAAAGCCCGACACATAGGCCTTAAAGTGTTTTCGCATTATTATAAAACTTTTTTGAGGCAACAACTCGCTAAACAATTTAGCGTATTCTAACATAACAGCCAGTCGTTCTTTTACAGATGACTGATAGTTATCATTTCTAAAAAACCACGGATTGCCAAAAGCCCCCCGCCCGACCATAACGCCATCCACATTTGTCTGAGCAACTCTGTCTAATCCTTCTTGATAAGATTTAATGTCTCCGTTGCCGAGAATTAGCGGCCGCAGGCCAACAAATTTCCCTCTCCCATCCTCGGGAGAGGGTGAAGGGTGAGGGCTGATTGGATACATTTCATCTCTAATTCTAACCGCCTGAGCTATTGCTTCCCAGTTAGCCGACCCTTTGGATTTTTCCTGTTTGGTTCGGCCATGCAAAGCAATTACCGCAACCTCGGTACTTAAAAGATGTTTGATCCAGTTTTCCATTTCTTCTTTTTTACTGTAGCCGATTCTGGTTTTTACCGAAACAGGCAAATGCTCGGCGCCCTTTTTTGTGGCTTTAATAATTTCTTTGGCCAAATCCGGTTGGCGAATAAGCGCGGCGCAAGCCCCCAGCCCAATTTCCTTGTCCTGCGGACAGCCCATATTAATATCTATACCGTCAAAACCAAGTTCGGCGATAATTTGTGCCGCCTGATAAAATTTCTCCGGATTAGTGCCCCAAATCTGCGCCACAATCGGCCGTTGGGCGGGAGTAAATTTTAAATCAATTTCTAAATTTTTCCGCCCTTCCGGATGCGTTAAACCATCCACGTTAACAAACTCCGTGTACATGACGAAGTCATTTGGCCTTAATTCTTGATTCTTAATTCTTGATTCTTGCTTTCCGCTATATCTTGCGACCATTTCCCGAAAAACCACGTCCGTCACTTCTTCCATGGGTGCAAGCGCGAAGATGGGTTTATTGAGTTTTGTCCAAAAATTTGACATACCTATAAGTTTAAACAAAAAACCTTATCTGTACAATATTAAAAAGAACCCGCGGAAGTTTGGCCTCCCGCGGGCAAAATGACTGAAAACTAAAGAACGATTACCTGGCGCCGGCGTTTACGCCCATCTCCTCGAGCGCCTTCTCAAACGGAGCAAGCCTTTCCAGCCTTTTCTCCATCTGCGCCACCCTCTCACTCATATCCTCGACCACGCCAGCCACTGACTGAAGGGCAGTAATCGCCTGATTGATCAAAAGAAGCACATTGACTCCGAGTCCAGCTGTAGGCGCAGCCGCCGCCGGCAGGTCTATCTCGCGCGGTTTGCCTTCTGAGGCCAGCTTTTTCCGTGCCGCAGTAATCAGCGCGTAAACTCTCTGCTTGGTATAGTCAGGCTTGACCGCCAGAACTGCTTTGAGCAGAGCATCCGCGCTCCAACCACACCCAGGGCCGTGCTGGCACGCGATGTCGATGAGTTTTGGCTCTGAAGCAGCCTCAGACCCCTGACCGCCGGGGCTCTTGGCCGGCGACATTACGGAAGCCATGTTTGACCTCACGCTGTACACCAGAGCCGCCGTTTGATGCCTTGGATAGTCAGGGTAGACTGCTTTGACTCTCTCCCAAATCTGGTCAATATTCCACCCCAAGCCCGGGCCGCACTTGCGGACAGTTTCGCTCTTGGACGGAAGACCGTCCACTGATTTCTTTCCCATCTCCTTCTCTCCTGTTCCTGCTGTATCGTTTGCGTTTACGGTTATAGGAGCCAGCGGCGAGCTCGCCATTGACCCTAATAGTTCCTCCAGTTTCTGTTCAATGTCGCAGAACGTCAGGCTGATGCCTCGACGCAAAGCAATTTGTTCAAGTTCCAGCCTATCCCACTTGCTCAATCGACGGCTGGAAATAATCCTGCCGACACTCTGTGGAATTGTTCCCCAGTCGTTGAGAGTGTCTGGGTCAGGCCACCAAATGACGCCGGGAAGAGTTCCTGTTTTTTCAAAACCGACAACCAACGTGTCCTCTCGCTTTGGTAACGATGGAGCTGCTGATTGACTTACGATGAATTTGTGATACTGCGAAAGAAGACGCGCATTGAGGGCGCCCACATCATGTTCAATTGATATCCCGAACTCCGGGACTCCGACTCGCATCAGTTCCTTTCTGACTTGGTGCCTGTCAGCCTTGTCCAGCTGGCCGCTTAAGACTGCTGATTGTGCAGACTGAGGATGGCCATCGACTGAATAAGTCCTAGCTTTCCAAAAGAACGCTAACTGAGGCAATCTCTGAATCTCTTCCGGAAAATCAACGGGTTCAAACCCTATAATGAGCGTGGACGGTCTGACCTTTATTGGAGGTAACAATCCCACTTCAGCTTTCCTTTCCGGCTCCTTGTGGAGCCATTTTTGCAAACGCATATCGCCTTCGGCAACCAGACTTACTCTAGATACCCCGATTGATTCAAAAAACCTGATAGTCTCGATTTCCTTGCTTCGAGACATCACCAAGCTACACAAGACCACGGTTCCACAACCGTCAAGCAGGTCAGCCAAAGAAAACTCGCCCCGCATAGCCAAAGTAAGCTGCCAGTGGTTAACCCACAAGATGCTTGGCAACTGCAAATCCCGATCCGACAGGATATAAAAACTGGAAACCACCACCACCGCCCGAGAAGAAGGCGATGGAAAATCGTTCAATATCTCCATTTTGCCTCCTTCTTCTTGTAAAAATACGTTAGTCTATTATAATGGCAAAACACCGCTTAGTCAAACGGGTTTAAATCAAAAACCGTCCCCGCGCAACGGGAACGGTTTTTCCGTAAACTGACAAATTATTTCAATGGATCCTTTGGTCGTTTGACTCCCTCAGGATGAATATGAAATAGAATAATACTATTTCATATTCACTTTAGCGCCGGCCTCTTCTAATTTCTTCTTTAGAGCTTCAGCATCAGCTTTCGGCATATTTTCTTTCACAGCTTTCGGAGCGGCATCCACAATGTCTTTTGCTTCTTTAAGACCAAGACCGGTTACTTCGCGGACAACTTTAATAACATTAATTTTATTAGCCCCTGCTTCAACCAATTCAACAGTGAATTCGGTTTTTTCTTCCACGGCAGCGGCACCGGCTCCAGTAGCAGCACCCATCATCATAGGAGCGGCGGCGGAAACACCAAATTTTTCTTCTAAAACTTTTACCAACTCGGACAGCTCAATGGCTGTGAGTTTCTCAACCGCGTCCACGATAGCTTTAAACTTTTCGGGAACAACAGTAGTCTTTGTCTCTTCTGACATAATAGTTTCCTTAAAATCATTTTCATATTATCATACTATCATTTAATCATCTGAAATTATCCGATGTTAAAATGTTAGAATGCTAAAATGCTAGAATGATTGATGTTAATTAATTTTAAGCGGCCATTGCAACTGGCTCGCTTACTGCTTCCCCAATTTTTTCTGCCCGAGCTTTTAAGACTCTGGCAAAAGCGGAAAGGGAGCCGTTTAACACGGACATAAACTGAGCACGCAATTGGTCTTTGCTTGGCAAGTCGGCCAGAGCGGTAATTTCCGCCTTAGACAACATTTTGCCTTCTACCACGCCTTCCAAAATGGCAAAAGTTTTTATGTCCTTCATAAGGGACTTAATAACTCTGGCGGCAACAGTTTCGTCCTCGTTGGAAATGGACAAAATTACCGGCTCTTTGTAATCTACGGTTTCGGCGGCAATACCGCTTGCTTCCAGAGCTTTTTTAACCAAGGGAATTTTATAAACTTTGGAAAAAACTTTTTCTTTGCGCAAAGTTTTTCTAAAAGTGTCCATATCTTTCACGGTTGTGCCTCTGTAAGCGGTAACCACAACAGATTTGGCGCCTTTGAGTTTTTCCGTTAACTCGGACAAGTCTTTCTCTTTTTGTGATTTTAATTTAGCCATAATATAGTTCTTCAAGTTATAAAGTTGAAAGTTATAAAGTAACTGCACCCTGCAGCACTTGATAACTTTATAAACTTTACAAACTTTTTAACTTCTTTGTCGACCTTTAATCTTGCCCGCCTAAATTGCAAAAACAATTTTGGTGGGTGAATTAAAATATCCTCTAATAAAACAAAAACTCGGGTTTTCCCGAGTGAGTTCCTTCAAGCTAATAGCTACCAGCTACAAGCTAATGGTTTTCCTCGGTGGGTTTTCATCTTAGGATGAAATTTAATCCCGATATAATCGGGAACCAACTGTCTTTGGATATTCAAACTTATGCTATTATACCAAACCCTTTAAAATTCGTCAAATGGAAGAGGTGTCCCCTCTTCCAACTCAATTTTATGGTGTAATAAATAATTCTGGGTCTCACCCGAATACAAACTTAGGCAAATACGCAAACATTGCGACCAGTTCGCGCAAATAATAAAAAGCCAATTCCGAATTCTTATAATATTTTGCCTCAGGCGAACTCCAATATACCGGTCCAAAACCTTCCCTTTTTGCCATAATTACCGCCCTGGCCAAATGGTACTCATCGCTTACCACAATTAAACTTTTACCGGAGCCGGTTTTGGCTTTGGTATTTTTTATATTTTCATAAGTGGAATGCGAATCTTCTTCTAAAATTAACGGCACGGGTTGCCTGCTGTTATTTTCTATAACTTTGCGCATATACCCCGCCTCTGAAATATCCTTGTCGGAAATCCGCCCCCCCGACAGCACCATAATTTTTGCATCCCCTTCTGCATACAATTTTAATCCCTGCAAACTGCGGTTATACAGTGCCGGGGTATTAATTGCCGCGCCTAAAATTACAATTGCATCAGCCTGCTTTATTTGCGGGCGGTAAAAACCAAAAAACATAACCACTAAAAAATCTGCCAACAGCAGGCTAAAAGCCACAATGGCAATCTTTTTATAAATTTTCCACATGCTACGCATACTATATAATTATACCACCAAACTTGAATAGTCCCTTAAAAGCTGATAAAATGACCGAGATTGCTTTATTGGGGCGTAGCCAAGCGGTAAGGCAGAGGACTCTGAATCCTCCATCGTAGGTTCGATCCCTACCGCCCCAGCCATAAAATAACCATTCTAATTTATTGGAATAGTTATTTTATTTTTTATTTAACTCCCCTGACCCCTCGTTGACGCCACACGGATTTTATGGTAACTTTAACTGTTTTCCGCCATGTTACAAGGAGGCAATCACAATGGACGACAGATTGAAAGAGCTAATGTAGGAGCTCGGGTCAGCGATCAACGAATCGCTTTCCGATAGCAACCGCATATCGGAGGCTATTGAGGAAATAAAACGCACCGGCTTCGACGTGTTTCTGGTGCTGGAGGCAACTATCGGCTTCTGTCGATCTGATGAAGGCACAGAAGCAGAAGATCCGGCAGCCGAACAGGAAGCGAGCGCCGGAAGGCCCGTGAAAATCAAATGGTCCACCCAGGACGCAAAATTCCTCGAAGCTCTCCACATCAGCCATCAAGAAGAAAAAAGAGAAGACATCTGACGCGAAAAGAGCGGTTGGCACGGAATCCCCCGTCCAACCGCTCACTTTTTTAAAGGCTCAACCGATTTACCCCGTAGCGGAGCCGACGAAAGTCGGAGCGACTGCTACTGGGGCGGTTGAGCCTACTAAAAGGACACCCCCGCATAAATGCTGGGGGTGTCCTTTTAGTTAGATCACGTGCTGTCTAACCAATTATTTCAAAATTCCAATTTTAAACCCTGCAAGCTCACTAATGGGTCTGGCTTGTCCGCCATGCTGGCCAGTAAAAGCGGATGTACTGTCTTTACCGCACATAGATGTAATAGCAGATTGCCCGCCGGGATGCTGGCTAATCCAGGAAGTTAAATCATAAACGCTCCCTGAAACAATTGACCAGCACTTACTCGCGCTGTTAGCCGTTTGTACCTCGGCCAAAGAATAAGTTTTAACAGTTGTCGCTGGGGTGGTGGTGACCGGAGCCGGTGGCGTAGTATTTACAATATTTCGGCCATTATCGTCGTCGTCATTTTCATCTTCGTCGCCTTCTTTTTCAATTCGCCGGTTTGAAGAATCTCTATTTTCGTTTTTTTCGGACTTTACTTCTACCTTAATTCTTCCGTCATCTTCAATTTTTACTTTCGTGGTTGAAGTTTCGGCGGAGCCGCGACTATTCTCATCTTTACTATTTTGCCGTTCTTCTTCAAACTCCAATTTCAAATTTTTGCTTCTTGCTCCGCTTTGTAAACGAGTGATATGTTCACCAATTGCCGAAGCCGCTTGAGAATTACCTTTAGTTTCCAGCTTAGCTCTTACTTGCTTTAAAACATTAATGGCGTTATTTACATCTACTTGGGCATTGGCTTTTGCTTCTACTTCAATTTTGTCATCATCATTATTATTGCTTCCAACAGTGGAAGTAGCGGTGGTGGAAATTTGGTTATTTTTTCTTAAATTAAGATCATCTAGCTCGTGCAATCTTTCCTCGGCAAATTTTGCCTGCAGGCTGGCTTTGGATTGTTCACTAACAGTCACACTTAACTCAACTTTCTCCTTTACCCGCTTAATTGGATATAGTAAATCCCCGGGGTTCGCCGAATTGGAGGCAAACGCGGTTCCGCCAAAAAGCGACAGTCCGACTAACACAGAAATTACGTAACGCATAAATTTTTCTTTCCTTTCTGCCCAAATGTATCGGAAGCTAGAAACTTTTGTTTCGCCTTTGAGGGTCACTAACATTCTCTGCCTGATATTTTGCAATTCGGTTACACTTAACACGTCTTCCTTTTCCACTAGCAAAGGCAGGGTTTTAATTTCTTTTTCAAATTTATCTTTATCCCAAATCATATTTGTCCTTTAAAATATTTTTCACTTTTTTTAAAGCCCGGTGTTGCAACATTCTTACGGCTAAATTGCTTTTGGAAAGCGCAGTGGCAACCTCGCCTAAACTTAAATTTTGAAAAAATCTTAATTCCAAAACTTGCCTGTAAATGGCGGGGAGCTGTTTAAAAGAAGCGCGTACTATTTCCAAATCCGACCCCGTACTAACTTCCTCTAAAATAGAAGTCTTGTCTATAATGTCCATAGAATCATCTATTTCAACCGGTTCGGGATGGGAATATTTTTTCCGGAAATGGTCATTAATAGTGTTACTGGCAACCTTGTAAAGCCAAGCGGTAAAATTTAACTTTTCCGGATCAAGACGTTTTAAACCCAAAAAAGCCTTGGTAAATACTTCCTGTAAAATATCCTGTGCTTCTTCCCGATTTTGAATTTTTATCCGAACATAACGAAATATCCGTTGGGCGAAACAGTCATACAACTGCCCAAAAGCCTGTGTGTCGCCCTGTTTTGCTTTTATAATAAGACTCGTAATGTCCATACTTTGGTTTGCTAATAGTATCGTGATTGGGGACTAATTGTTTCGGTTTGAAAAAATTTATTTATTTAAAGCGTCCAAATCCGCCTGATACTGCTCTGCTAACGCCACCACATTGTCGCCATAAAAACGGTATTTGGTATTGGTTCCGCCGGAAAAATATCTCATCGCCGCGGCCCATTCCCCTTCCTGGGTTCCGGCTCCGCCGGCTTGCAATTTAATGCCGGCCGCTATAAACGCGTCGCGGATATCCCAAGGATTAGCCGGCTTGCCCGTCATAGCGGAAACTTTGTCTTTGTAGCCCATCCAGGTGGAAGGAATAAATTGCGCAGGCCCCATTGCCCCTCCCCAGCCCACTTGCCTGCCCTTGCTGTCTTTCATGGGACAGGAAACCGGCGTGATATCCGGGTCCATTCCCAACTCCGAAGTAATTTGCAAAAACGGCTCTTGGTCGCGAGTAGGTTTCATTACCACTTTCCAGAACTTTTCCGGCGGATCGCCAGGGCGGTTGCAGGTTCCCACATTTTTCCCCAAATTAGATTCCTGCGTTAAAATGGCCAGTAAAAAAGCCGCCCGCACCGCGGTCTGGTCGGACACCCACTGAGCGATTTTGGCAGCCTCGCCGAAAGTAATCTGCGAAGATACGCCGAGCAACTGGTAAAGTCGACTGCGAATTTCATTGGCTCTTTTTTGCGTATCGTTAATAGTAATTTGATAATCGTTTTCTCTTCCTTTGGTTTCCTTAAGTAAAATATCTTGTTCGCTAACCGAAGCGGAAATTTGATTCTTTGCCAAAGCCTGAATGGATAAATAATTTCCGGTTTCTTCCTGCTGGTCAATTAAATTAGTTTTATGCGAAGCCAATTCTTGATTTAACTTGGTTGCCCGCACCGCCAAACTACGCAAGCCCTCGGACATTTGTCTGTAAGCCGTAATTTCTGAAGCTAGATCGGAAAGATTATTTTTTGCCACCACAATATATACAAACGGGTATCTGTCCCGCTCGTTAACAAGACGCAAGTATTGGCTAAGTTGTTTACGCAATTCCACTATTTTTTGCTCGGTTTCGGTTATTTGTCCTTCGGTCTTGTTTAAATCCTGTTGCAAGCCGGCCAACTTGGCTGTGGCGGCCTGAATTTGTAAATTTAAAGCCGCCTGCTTTTTTTGCAGCTGTTTAATTTTATTTTGTAATGTATTCTTTTGACCTTTAATTTCGTTAAGCTGTTTTTGAAACTCAGCTATTTGGCTGTTGATTGAATCCAACTGTTGCTGTAATTGGGCTTTTTCGTCTGTTGTCTGGCTTACGGTTTGAGCCAAGGCAAAAGTTGAAATTGAAAACAAAATAACAATTGCAAAAAAATATATAACTTTTTTTAATTTACCCATAGCATTCATTATAGCATTAATGGAAGGCGGATTATGTGTAAAAACGAATTTTACTTCAAAGTAAGCCAAAAATTTATATTTTCCTTAAAATGTGCTACTATTTAATTAAATAGGAACTCTCAAAACAAAATGTTCAGATTACTAAAACTATTCTTTTACGCGGTCATAATTTTAATTATCGGATTTTTGTATTGGTTTTTGCCCAAATACTCTTACGTCAGTAAAAACCCGGGGTACTGTGTTAATTTAACCTCTCATCTATATTATTGTGGAAACAACGCCGGTTTAGAAGAATTTTTTTCCCAGTAGAGCGACATCGTAAATTGTATATACATCAAAAAATAAATAACTATCAAATTTCGCCAAATTACATGCCTGAAAACAAAGCCCGGGTTGCAATGTGATTCTACTGGGTTTTCCAAATAACATTTGACCTAATATTAATTTCGTCTTATAATAAATTATAAGGTTAAAATCGTAAGAAACAAAAATATATGTCAAAATTCTCTCGTCAAACCAGAAGCTTTATTGTCCTTTTTGGTTTGGCTATTGTAGGCAGTTACCTTTGCGTAATGCTATGGCCGGACTTGGCTTCCTTTACCTATAAAATCCATACGGATGACAAATCCTCCACCGCGCAAAATGTCGGCAACCCTACTGTGGAAGACCCGGCCGTACCAACCGTTGACACTTCTACCTGGAAAGAATATTCCAACACGGATTATGGTTTTAGTTTTAAATATAATCCGGATTGGAAAATCCTATCTTTAACCAGCGATAATGATTTTAAAATTTTGCAAATCGACCCGGGAAAAAAATTCTACAATATTAAAATTTACATCAGCTCCAAAGAGTTTTACGTAATGGAAGGCTTGCCCACCAAAACCGAAACCATTGACGGCAAAGAAACCTTAAACGTCAGCAATCTTCTTTACGGCATAAAAACGGATAAATATTATTACACTTTTGATATTGGCTATTCGCTAAGTCTTACGCCGGATTTTGTAGCCTTGGTTCACTCGGTAAAATTTCAATAGCTTCTAAAAGTATAAGATGGCTGTCTTTCAACAATGCGAAGACGGCCATTTTTTTATATTTATTGATTTGTCCTATATTCCTTTGACTTTTACGTAAAATCCTTTATAATTAGACAAGATAATTATTAATTTTATATCAGTCACATGACAGAAAATACTCTTTTGTGGTATGCCGTTTCCGCGGCATTTGTAGCCCTGCTTTACGGGTCGTTTTTAATTTACAAAATTTTAAAGTCCCCTGCCGGCAGTGGAAAAATGACGGAAATTGCTTCCGCCATCCAGGCCGGTGCCAAGGCGTATCTTTCGCGCCAATATAAAACAGTCGGTATGGTGGCGGTGGTGATTATGGTTTTAATGTATTTTGCCAACTTTTCCGCCAACACCATTTACGGCTTTATTTTAGGCGCCGTACTTTCCGCAATTGCCGGATTTATTGGCATGAATATTTCCGTTCGCGCCAATGTCCGCACCGCCGAAGCCGCCAAAAAAGGCTTAGGCGCGGCTTTAAACTTAGCCTTCCAAGGCGGAGCCGTTACGGGACTGTTCGTGGTTGGCTTAGGGCTGTTGTCTGTTTCTGCTTTTTATTTATTTACCAAAGATTTACCTGCGCTGGTGGGCTTGGCTTTTGGTTCTTCTTTAATTTCCGTCTTCGCCCGTTTGGGTGGAGGTATTTTTACCAAAGGCGCGGATGTCGGCACTGATATGGTCGGCAAAATTGAAGCCGGCATTCCGGAAGACGACCCAAGAAACCCCGGAGTAATTGCCGACAACGTGGGCGACAACGTGGGCGACTGCGCCGGTATGGCCGCGGACTTGTTTGAAACTTATGTGGTGTCCGCCGTGGCTGTAATTCTCCTTGGTCATGTTGTATTTCCAAATTACATAAACGCTATTGTTTACCCGCTAATTATCGGCGCCACTTCCATAGTAACCACCATTATCGGCACATGGTTTGTACGTTTGGGAAAATCCCAAAATATTATGGGCGCGTTGTACAAAAGCTTAATTGTTACTGGCGTGCTTTCCGCAATAAGCTTTTATCCCATTACAAAATATTTGATGAATGAAAACGGCCAATTTCCGGTAATTAATTTATTCTACTCCGCTCTGCTCGGACTTGGCGTAACAGCCGCTGTCGTCGTTATTACCGAATATTACACTTCCAAATCTTTCTCTCCGGTTAAAGACATTGCCGAAGCCTCAACCACCGGACACGGAACCAACATTATTAAAGGTCTGGCCGTGGGTATGCAAGCAACAGCCGCACCGGTGCTTGTGATAGTTATTGCCATACTTACTGCTTATCAGCTTGCCGGACTATATGGCATTGCGCTGGCCGTTATGTCAATGTTATCCCTGACCGGAATTGTCGTGGCCATAGACGCTTTTGGACCGATTACCGACAACGCCGGCGGAATTGCCGAAATGGCCGGCTTGGATAAATCCGTAAGAGATGTTACCGATCCGCTGGACGCCGTTGGCAACACCACCAAAGCCGTAACCAAAGGTTACGCCATTGCTTCTGCCGGACTCGCTGCTATGGTTTTGTTTGCCGCTTACACCCAAGAACTCCAAATAAACGGCATTTCTTCCGTGTTTGATTTATCTGACAGTAAAGTTTTGGTTGGTTTGTTAATCGGTGGACTCTTGCCGTATTTGTTTGCTTCTATTGCAATGTCTGCGGTAGGCAATGCCGCCAAAGCGGTAGTGGAAGAAGTGCGCAGACAGTTTAGAGAAATAAAAGGTATAATGACCGGGGAAAACAAGCCCGACTATTCCCGCGCCGTGGACATTGTTACTAAAGCTGCTATTAAAGAAATGGTTGTTCCGGCTTTAATTCCGGTTGTGGTACCAATTTTAGTCGGCTACTTTTTGGGAGCCGCCGCGCTCGGCGGTTTGCTTGTCGGAACCATTGTAACAGGATTGTTTGTTGGAATTTCTATGACCACCGGCGGAGCCGCTTGGGATAACGCCAAAAAATATATTGAAGAAGGCCAGTTTGGCGGCAAAGGTGGAGAAGCTCACAAAGCGGCCGTTACCGGCGACACGGTTGGCGACCCTTACAAAGACACTGCTGGTCCCGCTATTAATCCGATGATAAAGATAATAAATATTGTCGCACTGTTGATGGTTAAATTCCTTAAACCGTAAAAAAATAGGTATAAATGTGAAAGGCAGATCGTCGTACTGACGCACCTGCCTTTTTTGAATGTGTTCCGCCCTTGTCGCCATCGCGGACTACTAGTCGTTACTCGACAGTTCGTCGGACCGAGAACCGAAGAAACGGCCCAACCCAAACACAGAACATGGAAGCCATACTTCAATGACCGTTTTCCAGGTCAGGTAAGGCCTAGATGCCTCGATCATTTTCGGGTTCATATGGGCTGAATCCAGAATAATCAAGTATATGAGGGTTAGTACCCCAACCGTGCACACGGCACCCAGGAGTGCCAAATACCAGTTAAACCAAGTGGCTTTCGGCCATTTCAGCCCTGTCAAGAAGAATCCAAGCAACGCTAAAGCAAAAATAATCTCCATATCCCCTCCGGCCATATTGTTTATGCAAGCCCCATTGCCTGCAAAGTCGCTGTTCTTTTGACCCTCTAGAGCGACACTTAAAAATAGCAATAATTTAACCTAAAGTCAACACATTAAAAAAACACCTGCGAGATTTTCGTAGGTGTTTTTAGTCTTCAAATTCCCTGGCTGCCTGAAGTTCTTTTACGGCTTCTTTTTTGTTGGCAATCCCAATTATTTTTATTTTTTTATCCCAGGCCTTGGGTAGCATTTTATAAAATTTCTCAAGCGCGGAAATCTGATCTGGCGGAATATCTGCCACATCTTGCAAATGGTCAAAAACAGTTTCTGCAATCGGTACTGCTAAAATTTTATCGTCTTTTTTCCCTTCGTCAATAACTTTTAAAACCCCTATAGCTCTGCACGCAACTACTGTTCCGGTGGTAATTGGATACGTGCTAAATACAAAAGCATCGAGCAGATTATTGTCCTGCGCAAAAGTTTGGGCCACGTGCCCGTAATTAAGAGGAAATTTTTCCTGCCCATACAAAACCCTGCTCAATTTAATGGCATTAATTTCAGGGTCGTAAGCATATTTTTTTTTGCCCTCCGGTCGGTACTTCCACCACAACATTGAAAGCATCTATTTCACCAAAAGGAATTTTACTATAAGGCATGAATATAAAAAAATAATTTTTCAAACAAAAAAGAGTCTCACGAAAGGGGGCTCTTTTTACTTCTGCTATCATCTTAGCAAATTTTGTTCAACTTTGCAACCTAATGTTAAAATTATTTTTGTCTTTTTAATTTCTTATATCTTAAATCTTATATCCTAAATTTTATATTATACTATCACTCCCCCTCCCACGCATTCTTTGCCTTTATATAATACCAAACTTTGGCCACTGGCCACAGCCTTTTGCGGGGTTTTAAATCTGACTTGATAGAAATCTTTTTTTATTTGACTGATGGTTAAAGGAATCAATTCCCCTTGGTGCCTGTATCTGCCCCTTAATTCTTGATTCTTAATTCTTGATTTTAACCCAATCCAATTCATGCTGTGTAACTGCACTTCCTTAACAAAAAGACGTTTATCTTCAGGGTTATTGGTTACATGCAAGCTATTGGCTTTTAGGTCCTTTTTAAACACAAAATAAGGCCCCTTGGCGCCTACTTTTATGCCCTGACGCTGTCCTATAGTATATTGCTGTAAACCTGCGTGTTTACCTAATATTTCACCATTTGGACCCATTATGGAACCGGGTTTAGGCTTAATTTTCTGCCCCAGGAACTCATTTAGCCTAATCTTCCCTACGAAGCACAGCCCCATACTTTCTTTGCGGTCTTGGTTAGGAAGGCCGATTTTTTTGGCTAATTTTTTTACTGCATTTTTTTTCATCCCACCAACCGGAAAAATAAGATGTGGCAACTGCTCTTGTCTGATGTTATAGATAAAATAAGTCTGATCTTTAAATTCATCCGCGCTTCGTAAAAGATGATATTCAAACTTTCTTGCCCCCGTAGCAGAACGCCTCAGGCGATCGCTACGGGGCTTCGTCGCTACGCTCCTCGCATAATGTCCGGTTGCCAAATAATCAAACCCATTTTTCATTGCCCAATTATATAAAAGTTTAAATTTAATTTCCTTGTTGCACATTACATCAGGGTTCGGTGTTCGGCCGGCTTTGTACTCTTTAAAAAAATATTTCATCACCGTATTTTTATACTGCTTTTCAAAATCCATAGTATGAAGCGGGATGCGCAAAAATGCGGCCACGCGCAAAGCCTCTTGCCTGTCGTTAAGCCAAGGACATTCATTTTTTAAGAGCCCCTTGGTGGAAGACCAATTTTTCATAAACGCTGCCTCCACCGCGTAGCCTTGTTTAATTAATAGATGTGCCGAAACCGCGGAATCAATTCCACCCGATAGCGCGATTAGCACTTTTTTGCTCTCCCCCTTTGGGGGAGAGAGCCTCCGCCTTTGGCGGAGGGAGAGAGGGCTTTGCGCTATGAGTACTTTCTTCTGGATCTTTTTCATCCCTCAATTATAAAGGCAAAACCGCTTTTTGACAAAGACTGCTTTTTGGTATTATTATAAAGCATCTCCTAAGGAGGGAGATATTTGATGAAGCGACTAAAGAAAAAGCTGGTCGAAATTATCATTCTTGTTTTTTTGCAAACATTGCTTTTCGGCGATCAAGCCCCTTCCCACAGCAAGTGTACCCGTGTTGCCACTAAGCACGGCGACCAAATAGTGGATTGCAATCGCGACGGGAAACCGGACGTAATAGTGGCCAGTGCCTTTGGCGCAAGCCACCAAATTGCCATCACGCGCCTGTCACCGGCCATAGTCAAGTTCATCAACAAACAGGCGCGCCGAGCCGGAATGAAGAGGCAACAGAAATGATCCTTTGCCGGCAAAC
>Ga0172369_10005636_pt1 | contig 15309 bp, 16 predicted proteins | sample LakKiv25m_FD_114539 | JGI IMG/M metagenome (GOLD analysis project Ga0172369, IMG submission 114539) | Freshwater microbial communities from Kabuno Bay, South-Kivu, Congo - kab_022012_11.25m | ecosystem: Environmental > Aquatic > Freshwater > Lake | place: Democratic Republic of the Congo...
CATCATCTCGGAACAAGCCACGCTGATCAACACACTCTGTGGATCATAAAAATTAAGCATCGAGCGCATGTCGAAATAAACGGGCAACATGCCCAGGATGATCGGCGCGCCTTTTTTGATGGTTTGGCCGATAACTAACCCAGCCAATAACTCTGCCATCAGCAAAGAAAGAGTCCCGGCCGGGGTCAGCGGTGTAGAGGCGCCCGCCATGCTGTAATTCGAAAAGATGATCGGCAGTCCGCGCTCGATGGCAACCTGCATTTTATCCACCGTCCCGGCGTTCATCACCAGCGGCGAAACGGGGTTGAAATACGGCAACACAAAAGGTTTATCACCCAGCGGGCCGTGCAGTTTCTCGTACATTTGCATCACAGCCGGAAATTTATTTTCGTCCGAGACCAGCAGAACCAGCGGCTTGGTTGTGTTGGCAATGTGCTCCAGGCTTCCATAAAGATCGCTGACATCCTCCGGCACATCCCGCAGGATGCCAACGGTCGAGATCACGTCATAAAGCGGGAGGACGGAACCGAGCCGCACAAGATCACGAAAATTCTGACGAGTGAAGAGTTCGGGTTTGTCACTCTCAAGTTCCTGATAATACAAAGCCGTCACGCCCACACCAAAACGAAGACGGTCGTCGCCGAGGCGAAAGGCCAGTTCACCGCGACGATTGAACACGTCAACCGTTTTCGGTGCGGAGCGAAGCGCCTCTTCCACCACCGGAGCCGGGAAGCGGATCATACGGCCTTCGGCTTTCAATCCAAGCTTTCTCTCCAATAACACCAACACTGATGGCGAATCCACGCGCACGCCCGTCTCGCTCAGAATACGCAAAGTATATGCGTGCATTTGTTGGATTTGTTCTTCGTTCATTAAGGTCAAATGTGGGCAGACGTTATTCATAAATCATTCTCCATAATATATTCTTCGTCACACATAATTCCAGATTTCTTCATGCTCTCCCATTTCAAGCATTTGCCCTGCTCTTTGCAACAATCGCAGTGCGACATCTTCATCCACGTACGCCTCGCCGCAACCTGGGCAGACGCGCGCTGGCACGCCATTCACCACCAATTTTATTTCATCACGCTCCAAAGTCACGAATGTGAGGCCGTCCACCGTTTCAGCCTGCCTGCAAATAAGACACTTCACCATTCACCACACCAAACATCGAAAGCTTTTACAAAGGTTTTGTCTTTCCTTCGTGCTCTCACCTGCACTTGCGTGCGGTGCAAGTGTCGTGTCCTTTGTGTTTAAATATTTTTTCACTTCCGGCTCCGAAAATCTTTTTTCCATTTGTCGGGATCGGGGACATAAACTGTAATGACGGTTATTTCTTTTGTCTCCATATTTTCAGACGCCACCACATGGAACGGACGTTTACCCTGAAACCCCAAAATCAAACGGCTCGGCTCAAGCATCTCTGCCGAGTAATCTTCGATGACATCTCCTGCTTCCAATACCTGACGGACCTTCTTTTCAGATATCCCGCGCTCAAACATACGCTGAACTGCGTGGACGCGGAAGATGATCTGGTAACTTTTCACCAGAAAATTATACTTTGTATAGTGAAATAAAAAGGTAGAATTAACGCATGAAATTATTCCGCAGAATAGCAGAATATATATCCGCCCACACTTATTTGATCCTGACGCTCATCGCCGTATTCACCTGGCTGATCGGCATTCTGTTTTTGTACCGATGGCCGCCCGATCTTCACAACGGAGAAACGGTAAGCTGGTGGGGCATCACCTTGAATCTGGTGCATGGTTACGGCTACAGTTTTTGCAACCAATACTATTTTCCGTTTTGCAACGCATCCATACCGTACACAGCTATGCGCGAACCTGCTCCGGTTTTGTTATTCGCCGCTGTCGCGCTGCTCTTCAAGGAATCTCTTTTAGCCGCCAGCTTGACCGAGTTAATGCTCCACATTGGGATTGTGATCGCGGTCTTCTACCTGACCCGTGAATGGGCCGGGCCTTCGAGGGGTCTGCTGGCGGCTCTGGCTTGGGCAATCTATCCGCGCGCCTACATTCTCATTCCGCAAGTATCGGGTGATCTGCTGGCCGGACTGGGTGTGACAGTTGGAATATGCTTTGTGATGAAAGCCCGTCGAACGGACCACGTCCAGGACTGGTTATTGGCGGGACTAGCGTTGGGCGTCGCGGTCATGTCGCGCTCGGCCATATTGATGGTGGCGTTGACCGTGATCGCTGGCTGCATCGTCGAACGCTGGGATCTGAGACGTAGCATTTGGAACTGGCTGCGCCCCACTTTATTAGTGGCCACCGTGGTCGGAGTCAGCATGGCGCCGTGGCTGATATATACGAACACGGTTTTTGGCAGGCCACTGGTTGGTTCCAGTCTGGTCGGATACAACATCTATCGCCACAACTTCACCGTGGCTACAAATAATTATCTGCATTACGTCAGCAACGATGAAGGCTGGGCGGCCATCCAGGCCCTGCTCGCCCGCCGCACGGACTTGACCGGCAGCGAGAACGAAGCGCAGATGGACGTGGTCTATCGCCAGGAAGGTCTCAGGATCATCGCCGCCAATCCCGTGCATTATGTGTTGCTATCTGCCTATCGCTTTTTCATGCTGTGGTTCGACTGGCAAGTCAGCGTGGGCTTCGGCTACCCGATGGGGTTAACGGAATATTTGCTGGCGGCGTTGCAACTTGTTTTGTTGATATTTGCATTCGTGGGACTAAAAAATAATCTGCGCCGAACGTGGCCGATGTGGGCTAGCCTGATCACAGTGACTCTGGCTTACATCGCCGTGGACAGCCGCATGTTATACACCGGTCCCGTCATGCCGCTGGTCATCAGCTTGAGCGCGGCGGGGACGGTTAGGTTGAGTAAGAAATTTACATCAGTCTTAAACCAATTTCATTAGGACTCATAATCAAGCGTATTCAGGCCCAATTCCAGTTGGGCTATGAAACTACCTTGGGTTGATGGGCGATTCTGAGCGTAACAGTCTGCGCTTCAAGTCCTATTACACTACATTCTCTTGAATCTTCGCAGAGCTGGTGTAATTCACTGTTTGAGCATTAGCGATGGCGAAGCGTCTTGGAAGTAGATAACAACATCAAACACTCTTGCTAAAGCTGCGGTCAAGAAGCCCGATTGCATGACATTTGGGTGGTACCCTGATCCAATTTGGCGAAAAGGATGTGGCGCCAATAGCCAATCTGAGGCAGCCGCGCCAGGCTTGACTGAACGCAAATCTAAGAAGAAGCGCGGCAGACCCGCCTCGTGAAAGAAAGACTCGTAGCTATTTGCCGGCGGCGCATCAACATGGAAGGTTTTTCCTCCGGCAATGAAAGAGCCCTGATAAAACAAGAAGCCAAAAACCACTAACTGGTTGCCATATTGCTGTCGCAGATGGTTTCCATGGTCTGGAAGCTCTCATCTGCTGACATGCCAACATGGCTGTTATGTGCCCATAAAACAATCTTGGCATCCGGACCAGCCTGATCCAACAACCAGGTTGCGTTTTCTGCCATATACCGGTCACGGGTGAGGCCGCTGGACGGACTCGTTTTGGAAGAGTAATCCTGGTCTTGGATCGCCACGCGTGCGCTCTGTAGCGCCAAGCAAAATTCCTCAGCAGAGGATTTTTCCGTATAGTCGGCTTGGTGTTGGCCAAGCCAATCGTATACGGCTTGCAATTTCGTTTGACAGGCAACGCTGTTTCCAGGGTAACAAGAGTAATCGTCTGCAACCTGTTTCGCGGCCTGGGGATCGACCTTTTACATGTATTGGGCTACATTGCCTTTGGCCATCGGACTCGCGTTCACTAAATCAAATCCGTAAAAACTAATCTTGCGGGTAATACTCGGATCTTCGTTATAAGCACGCATCCACCGGATCATATCCAGCAGTTCCTGGGCATAGCCTCCTGAGGCATACCCCCTTAGAATTTCTGCTGGTTCGCCCTCGCCGGCGTGCACATAATCGTTGACCAGGTTGGCTTGTGGCCATGGGGCCTCCATGGCAAATGTATTAAATCCCATTTCCTCGACCAGAAATTCCAGCGTCCGGTGTTTCATTTGAAAGAACTCATGTGTGCCATGAGTGGCTTCGCCTAGCGCCACGATGCGAGCATTGCCAATCATGTCCTTGAGCGGCATCAAATCTTCAAGACTGCTGTTTGGTTCCGCTGTCTCAAACGGAATTGCATTAGCTTTTAGCCATCGGACGTCCGCACTTTTGGCTTGCTCGGTTGCGGATAAGGTTGGAATAGCGGCGGTAGGTACAATAGTGCTTGTAGATTGGCCAAGCAACATACAAGATGTTGATAAAAACGCCACAAGGATCAAACAGCTGAAATGCTTCATGACTGATGAAAAGGCAATTCGAGAATGTGCAAAGCAACTTACATCAAAAATGGCTCCGGCAGGAACCGAACCCATGATCAAGCGATCCTGAGTCGCCTGAAATTATATATCAGCTACTGTGATTAAGCGATTCTTGAGCCCCATCTTATCAAGTACATAGAACGTCCCCTGCTTAGCCAGCAACTCGGCGGCGTACCCTGCTCGACGATCTTCCCGCCGTCCATCACCACAATTCGATCCGAGCTGGTGATGGCGGATAGACGATGCGCGATCACGAAAGACGTGCGGCCTTTAATCAGAGTTGCAAGCGCGCACTGGATGACTTGCTCGTTCTGTGTGTCTACTTAGTCCTGGAATTCTTCGAGCAAAATCTTTTCGATTTGTTGGCGCAAGAAGGGAACTTCTTCTGTTGCCGCCACCCAAACGATATTCCACCTGACTGCAAAATATTCATGTACTGCAATATTGCGAAAACCGATGATGTCCATCCATGGAATTTCCGGAAAGCGCTGGGTAAATTCCTTTGGTAAACGCGAGGCGGCCTCGCCGATCACAGTCAGCTTTTGGAGAACCGCACTATTCCGCATATCCTCCTGCTGAAATTGATCCAAATCCACACCCATGCAAAACTGCTCGATGGATTGTGCGGCCTCGAGAATATCTGTCAGGTATAGTTTTTCAGGCCGCATATACTTCCTTAACATTGGCAAGCACCGAAGCGCGGATAACGGGCTTCAAACCATCCATCAGGACCAAATCCACGGGGCGTTTAAATAAACCAGAAAGTTCGCGTTGCATGCGCGCGAGAGTCAGAAATCCGACATGTGCATCCGGTTCAAACGAAACCAGCACATCCACATCACTTTCCTTGCGGAAGTCGTTTCGTAATACAGAACCAAACAAGGCCAACCGCTGAACCTGATAGCGACGGCAAAACTCTTTCAATTCTTTTTTTGGGACCGAGATGCGCATACGTGGATTACGAACGACCATAGGTTACCTTATGATGATTATAGCATTTCCATGCCCAGGCATGTAAACACAAACACAGACAACTCATAACACAACAACGCCCTGAGCGGAGCGACCAGCGGGAGTGAAGTCGAAGGGCGATTAGAGATAAAGAGTTTCTTCAACTCACGCTTCGACTTCGGCGCATGCGTGCCCTGCTCGACGATCTTCCCGCCACAGCCGCCACCACAATTCGATCCGAGCTTGTAGACGAGATATTTCATGGGCGGAGTGATGAGCATACCACGCTCACCGGTCAACTGACAGTGATGAACTCTATAAAAATAAAATTATGATATTTGTCAATTGTAATGGTTAAAGCTTTGTCCTATACTGATTCTGTACCTACCCCACACGGAGGAAGAATGACAGAACCCCGCAAGAAAATCACCCTGCCCTATTTGTTCGATAAAGTTACCAAAGGCGAGCCGATCACCTGGCTCACCTGTTACGATTACCCGACTGCCTATTTACAGGAACAGGCCGGAATTGAAATGATCCTGGTTGGCGACAGCCTCGGCATGACCATGCTTGGCTATGACTCCACGCTGCCCGTCACGATGGACGATATGATCCGGCACACGCAAGCTGTCCGACGCGGCGCACCGACCACCTTCGTCATCGGCGACATGCCTTACATGACCTACCAGCCGAGCGTTGAGACCGCCATCAGGAACGCCGGACGATTCATGGCCGAAGCCGGATGCGACGCCATCAAACTGGAAGGCGGCGCGGCCATGGCAGACCGCGTCAAAGGCATCGTGGACGCCGGCATCCCGGCTATAGGTCATCTTGGTCTGACGCCGCAATCCGTCTCCGCTTTGGGCGGATTCCGTTTACAAGGCAAATCCGCGGCACTCGCAAAGAAAATCGTGGACGATGCCAAAGCAGTCGAAAAAGCAGGCGCATTCATGATCCTGCTCGAACTCGTGCCAGACCGGTTATGCAAACTCATCACCGAACGCGCCGAGAATTGCATCATCATGTCGCTTGGCTCCGGCCCGGACGCGCACGGACAATTATTGATCTACCACGATATGTTTGGGCTGTATCCAAAGTTCAAACCGAAAATGGCAAAGGTCTTTGGGAACGCGGGCGAAGTTATTTTGAACGGCTTGAAATCCTACCATGACGAAGTCATCACCAAAAAATTCCCGGCCCAGGAAAATTGGTTCGGCATGAAGGATGAAGAATTCGACGAGTTGAAGAAGATAATTGGGGTAGAGGAGAAAAAATGAGCAACAATTTACAAACATTGCTGCAAATTCCAAACGGTCGCCTGGAGGCTGTCAACGCCGTCCTGCTCGATCCCAACTCGCGTGTGATGAAAAACTTCTTCGAAATCGTCGCGAAATACGGCACGCCGCAGGAGATCAATTCCAAACATCGCGAATCGCGCAGACTGCAAAATCTTTTCAAGCTGGTCGAAGCCAGGGCGCCCGATTACATCAAGGACTTGAAATGGTTAATGGACCAACGCGACAGCGGCAGATTCATATCGGTGGCGGAATACAGGCGCAAAGTCCTGGGCGAAGCGGCGAAGACAAAAAAATTCGCTGACGATTACGCCGTCACACTTGAAGTGTCGGCGCTGCAATATTTCCCATGGGTCAGAACGATGGCCGAATATGCCATCAAGGAAAAAACGCTCGTGCCCGGGCGGTTTATCGCCGTCCGTATAATGAAAGAATCGGAGGCGGATGGCGACCTGCCGGCGATTGTGGCCGCGCTGGATATCATGGGCTCGTCCTTCGTTGAAACGCTGGATACCAAAGGCACGGACGGCTCGAACCCACATCTAGGCGGACCCGAAACCATCACCGGCTATTTCGGCGGGATCGGCCAACCGAACGACCACGCGCTCATGTGGCTGGATGAATTCCTTTACTATTACACAAACTACGGCGTGCAACACGTTCTCAATTTCAACGCGGGCACGATTTTACTCGGCTTCCTGCTTTATCGTTTGGGCGTTGACATCAACTTCAAGATCTCGGTTTTCTTCGGCAGTGATAATCCGTATCACGCGTTGTGGATCATGATGATGGCGAAGTTATTCAGCCGCGACGACGGCACTTCCCCGCTGATCGGCTTCAATTGGTCGAACTCGATCAACAACGAGACGATGGAATTGACCACACAATTCAGAAAGCAACTCGGCTTTGAAGAGGTTGTGCGCTTCGAGCATCACATCACCGAGACCTGGAAATCCATCGTAAAGCAACCTTATGATCGCCGCGCCGAACTGGTGGAAATTGCCAGCCACGTGGCAAACATTGCGGCCAAACACGAAGGCGGCGATCCCGAAATCGAAGCGAAACTTGCCCATCCATCGGATCTTCTCGATTACTTCCGTGAAAAGAAGGAAGTGATCGAAAGCGGTGACTGGGACAATTTACAGAAGAACTTCATGGAAAAGGTCGCGGCTTGCAATCACAGCGCATGGGATTTGACCAAAAATGGTTTGAGTTTTATCGCGGCGAAGAATTTACATAAATAAACTTTAGGTTGTGAATCCACGAAAACATAAAACATCGCTCGTCTTAAAACACGAGCGATGTTGGTCTATGCTTTACGACAAAATCCGCGCGACTGCATCCAATGTTTCGTTCACGGGTGGAGAAATGGACTCACCAAAATCGATATTGGCCGGTTGAATGGCAATTACCAAAATTTCAGGCAGCGGATCGAGTTGCAATGCCTTGAAAAGCAAATGCAGGCTGGAACTGTGCGTGGTCAAGTTTGCTTTGGAGAGTTGATCGAGACCAAGTAAAACCATCTCGCCCGGTCGCCCGCCAAAGTCAACGGCATCGGCGACAAGGATGATCTCCGGCTGAATGGATTCAATCACGCCCAAATAATTTTCGGGCACATCACCTGCATCAAGCAACTTCGCAGTGACTTTTCCCTGAAGGCGGTCAATCAACAGCGGCCCGATCGCATCATCACTTCGTAGACGATTGCCAATACCCATAATGAGCAGACGTTTGCCTTTTATCTTTTGGCGGAGAGTATCGGGCATTTTGATGTTTATGCCGCTTGCATAAATTGGCGAATGGGCTTCAGTAAATAAGCAAGCGTCAAAATAGCAGTGCCGGTGATCGCAATGCCGAGCAGAGGGCTGATCTCATCCGCGGCTACTCCGAGGAGATATTTGCTAAAGAAATTCCCGAAGGGAGGCAAACCTGAAAGCCACAACGCCGCGAAAACAAAGACGAAAAATTGAAGCGGCATACGTCCCGCCAGACCCTTCATTTTGTCAATCGTTGAGGTCTTCATTTGACGGCGGATAACCAGTCCATCCAGAGCCAGGAAGAGCAACGCCACCCCCGATGTAATGAGATACGATACTGCCAGCGCGGGCGACATGCTCCCGCCAAGCAAAATCAACCCCACCTGACTGGTTGTAGAAAGCATAAGCAGGCGCAGGAGGTCAGTCTCGACCCAGGCTAGGAATGCCCATACGATCATTCCGATCACGGCAATCACGCGCACTGTTGAAGCGACACCAGAGATGTTAGGTATAAGCGCAAGAGCAATCGCCGACACGGCATATAATATCCAAAATAAATAAGTCAGCACCAAACGCGCGTTGAGCAATCTCAGCAATTGACCCACCAGCGAGATCACAGAGGGGATGATCTCCTCATAGAATTCCGCCAGCGAACGATCCACATATTGGTAGATAAATTTTGAGAAACGCCGCATGATTCGCCAACCAATATTGTAGAGATCGAATGTGCCGCGCTCTGCGAGTGCAAGAATCTGTTTCAAGCCCCAAAACTCTTTGACAGGCCCGTAGAAGTTTGTGCCATAAACGCGATAAGTTTCCGAGTCGATCTTTTCACCGCCCAGAAAAACTTCTGCACTTGCGGTCCCGCCTGTTCTGCCAAAAAGCGAAATGATAAAACCAAGCAACAAACTTGCGATGAGCAGGATTGCCGCCAGGCCTGCATCCCACAAACCGGGGATCGTTACCTGTGTTTTGCCAAGGATCGGCGCAAGCAACATCTCAACCGGGAAACGATAGAAGATGCCAAAACCAAACGCAAACAGTGCGAGCATGATCAACGGAAGTGTCATCGTAGCAGGCGACTCGCGCACGTTTTCCAATCCCTTCGCGCGTTCGCCCCAAAACATCGAGTAAAGCAATTTGACAAAGGACGCAAGCGTCAGCGCGGACCCGAACATGGCTACCGCTAAAAATAGCGGGAACGCCGCCCCGCCTCGTTCAAGAATACCTTGATATATCAACCATTTTGAGACGAAAGCATTCAACGGCGGGACACCCGCAATGCCCAACGCGGCAACCAGAGTCCCGGCGAATGTCCACGGCATGGCGCTGGCAAGTCCACCCATATCTTCAAATTGAGTCTTGCCCGTGCGATATTGTACTGATCCACCACACAGGTAAAGACTGTCTTTCAAGATGATCATGTTTACAAGGTGGAATAATCCGCCGATGATGCCAATGAGCGTTCCCGTGCCGATACCCAACAGCATATATCCAACCTGCGACACACTATGAAAGGCCAGCATACGGCGATAGTCATGTTGTACCATTGCCATTATCACGCCTCCCAGCAATGTAACTGCCCCAACCGTCATTAACAGCCAGTTCACGCCATCATTCAACAAGAAGATGCTCAAGGCAATGCGGCTCAAGAGATAAAAGGCCAGCATCTTATCGAGCGATGTGAAGTAGCTCATCACGGTCATTGGGGTGTGGGTCGAGATGGCTGGAATCCACGAATGAAGCGGCATGATGCCGCCCTTCGCACACGCACCAGCAAACATCAGCAGGAAAGTCGCAACAGACATGCCGCCCGTCAACACCTGTGGATGAGCCGCAAGTCGACTCAAGGAGAGTGTTCCCGTACTTAACCACAACAAGCCGATCCCCGTCATCAGTGTCACATCTCCGACGCCTGCAAGGACAAGGGTTTTCGCGGCGGAAGGAGTCGCTTCATCGCCGTTAATCCCGGCCATGAGAAAAAGCATAAAGCCATGCAACTCCCAAAAGAACAAAAGGAGAATCAGGTTATCTGCCAACACTGCGCCGCATGTAATGCCCAACGCGGCAAGATAATAAGCGTAGTACTCCACACGGCGCGGATGCGTCTCCATGAAATGGAACGAATACAGCCCGGTCAGCAAACTGAAACAAGAAAGCACCAAAAGGGCCAGCCGCGCGAAGGGCGAGGCGTGCAAGTCGAAACGAATCTCAAGGCCGGGGTAAAATGTCAGCCACGAACTGCTCAACGAAAGATTTGGAGAATTGAAAATGTAAACACTCAGCGCAATCATCACCAGCGATGTCGCCACGGTAATCAGCTCGCGCATCCGTCGCATTTTGCGCGGGAAAATCAGGCTGAGAACACTTGCCGCGAATGGAATAAGAATGGGGTAGAAAAGGATCGTATCCATGTTCTCACCTTGCAATCTGAACAACGATGAGATTGACAGCGCCAAGCAATGGCGAGGCAAACACGCCGGCCAACAGAGAAAGTACCGCAAAGACGATGACGACCATTACCATACCCGGTGTACCTTCTTTGATATCCTTCCAACGCGATGATAATAGGCCCAGGAAGACCGCATTGTACAGTCGTAAGATATAAGCGATTGTAAAAACCGCGCCCAGGACTGCCAATCCTGCGAATACATATTCACCGCTCTCCAACACGCCAAATATAATCGTCAGTTTGCCAATGAAACCTGCCGAAGGCGGGAAGCCGATAACAGTCAGTGCACACAATAAAAAAGCCAGCGCGGTGGCGGGCATGGTGCGGGCAAAGCCACCCAACTCCCGTATGTCTTTCGTGTGTGTTTGCCGTTCAATGATGCCAATGCACAAAAACATTCCGGCTTTGGCAAGGCTGTGTGCCAGAAGGAAAATCAGCGCACCGGCTATGCCCACCGTGGTCATGCTTGCAAAACCGAGATAAACATAAGCAAGTTGCCCGAGCGTGGAATAGGCAAGGATGCGCTTGGCATTATGCTCGACAAATGCCGCCCCGCTTGCGACAAAGATGGTTATCACCGCAACAATGAAAGTAATATTCTGCCAATTGGCAGGCAAATTAAACGCTCCAATGAAGATGCGTGCAAAGGCAAAGACACCAATCACCACCAGTACAGCCGCATGAAGCAATGCCGTAACGGGTGACGGCGCGACACCCGCACTCGGTAACCAGATTTGAAGTGGAACTTGCGCTGACTTGGCAAGGATGCCTACAAACATAAAGAACATTGCCAGATCATTGATGGTGTGTCCGTGAATGACTGCGATGGATAAACTGCCCACCTCACGCCAAACCATTTCGATGCCGATCAGCATAAAGAACGAGCCTGTCACGGTCATCAGCAAGGCTGTGTCAGCATTTTGCAAATGCTGAGGGTCACGATGGAAGCCGATCAACCGCCACGAACAAATTGCCGTGATCTCCCAAAAGATGTAAATCAGCAGAAGGTTATCGGAGAACACCAGCCCTATCATCGCGCCGAGGAACAGCACCACGAGAAAATAATATTTGCCGAGATTTGTGTATCCGCGCATGTACCCGATTGAATACATTACGATCAGCAATCCAATTACCGCAGACGTCGTCGCAACATACACAGCCAGACCGTCGATCACGAAACTGAACGAAAAGCCAGGCATGGATGAAATACCAAGATAGATGACATGCCCTTCGTTCGCCGTCGGGATCAACGCAAGAACACAGCCCAGCGTTACGATCAGGATCAATACCGAAAGCGCATTGCGCAGAAAGTTGGAGATGCGGTCTGCAAGCAATGCAAGGATTGAACCAAGGATGGGGATGCCAAACGTTGCGACAGCTAACATGCTGACCTCCTACCAACCCAGCACAGCGAACACGACTCCCACCGCCCCGACAACTGCCACCTGGCCCCAAAACAGACTCAACGCCTGATCTAGTCTCAACCGGGCGTGTGTCGCTTTGACAACGATCTGTAAAATAATGACAACAAGCAGTTTAAGCAGGAAGCCAAGGAACGAAACAAACGTTGGCTGGATCGCGCCCATAAACAGCACTACAATAAATACTGGCATGACAAGCGACAACATGGCACGTGCGATCTTAAAAAGCGCCAGACCCACGCCCGAATATTCCGCCAGCGGCCCACCGATAAGTTCAGTCTCCGCTTCGCTGATATCAAATGGCAGGTATCCTAGTTTGGCCTGAATGCAGAACAACGCCACCAGTAATGCGATAAAACCAGAAACGCTTAACGCAATCGGCCCATGCAATTCCTGATAAGCAATAATGTCCGTGAAGCGGACAGATCCAACTTTGATCAAGACCACGACGACCGAAAGTAAAAATCCCGCTTCGTAAGCCAGCACCATACTCATCTCGCGTCCCGCACCGATCGCGCCAAATGGGCTGCGCGACGATGCTCCGCCAATAATCAATGCAATAGCAGGCAGGGCGAGCAGATAAACCAGCACGATCAGATCGCCGACAAACCCAATAGTAGGATTCATTAATGTGTGGAAGACGATAACCGCCGCGAGAGTCGAACCAGTCACTGCAAGAATGGGTGCAAAGACGAACCCTGTCGCGTCTCGTGGCAGGAGCATTTTCTTCCCAAACAATTTTCCGATATCCGCAAAGGGCTGATACCACGGCGGGCCGATCCGACTTTGAATGACGGCAGTTATCTTGCGGTCAACCCATGTTATCCACAATCCTATAACCGCGGTAAATAGAAATCCGGGAAAGATCAATGTGTAGAAAACGCTAAGAAACAATTGAGACCAATTCATAGTTTAGGCCTCTACAAATACTTGCTCTGTAACCTTTTTAGGCACCAGGCCCAGCGCCTCCGCCACTCCATAAAGAATTGCTTCAGGGCGCGGCGGGCAGCCAGGGATATAGATATTCACAGGCAATACAGTGGACAGACCGCCGAGAGTGGCGTAACTGTCGTGCCAGATGCCGCCACAAGTCGCGCAAGAACCGACAGCTATCACAAGTTTGGGATCATGAGTCGCCTCGTATAGCCGCAGGAGCCGCTCGCGTACCTGACGAGTCACAGGTCCGGTAACCAGCAAAGCGTCCGCGTGACGCGGCGTGTGCACCAGCCGAATACCGAAGCGTTCCACATCGTAGTATGGCGTCAGCACATCCAAAATTTCGATGTCGCATCCGTTGCACGAACCGGCGTTGACGTGATAAACCCAAATGGATTTCTTGAAGCACCAGTTGAACAATGTGTTGGTCACGCCACCACCTCCAGCATGAGGTCGGGGTCTTGAAGCGCCATCTTTCGGCGGCAATCAGGACAAAGATCAAGCCAGGCAAGTCCACCAAAATCCTGACCCAATTGTTCACGCACGAGATCGACGGCGCGCTGTGTGTTAACCACCTGCCCGCATTCACGGCAATGAACCAGTTTTAAAATGAGTCGGATTTGCAGATCGGCGATGTTTGATGTGGCGGTTTCAAACTGTGAGGTGAGCACGATCGCTTTTTGCGGACAGGCATCATGGCAGGCGGCACAGAAAGTACACCGTCCAAGTTCAAAGAATAAGGTACGGCCATCATCGCCATCATTGACGCTGATTAAGATTGCAGGACAGGCATTGGCACATGCGCCACAGCCGATACAACATGCAAAATCAACATCGACCTTTCCACGGAAATTAATATCAGGCGCATGAGGCGCGAACGGGTATTTGAGTGTGACTTGTCCCGCTTCGAGACAAATCAGCGCCTCTTTCAATTCACTAATCGTATGCTTGAACATCTCGTGCTAGCCTTTCTGTTGAGACATTCTCAGCAGTTCATCGCGGGTATAGATCCGTACCGCTCCTGTGACCTTGTCAATTACCCCCATGCGCTCCGTACAGGAAAAACATGGATCGAGGCTTCCAATGCTGATGGGCGCATCCGCGATGGTCATTCCGCGCAACAAAACAGGGATTATTTGCAAATTGTTATATGATGGGGCGCGTACTCGCCAGCGCAATGGTCGTTGATCGGTGCCCGTCATCACATAATGACTGACTTCGCCGCGTGGCGCCTCAACTGCCGATATACCCGCGTTATGAGGCGCAATTGAATCGATGCTCGTTGCAATTTCACCTTGAGGTAATTTATCCAATGCCTGATGCAGTAACTTGATAGCCTCACTTAATTCACGAATACGCACCATCGTGCGAGCCCAACTGTCACAACCATTTTCAACACATACCTCAAAATCGAGGTCGGCGTAAGCGGCAAAGGGATGATCGCGCCGCGCATCAATGTCCAGACCCGAACCACGTGCGGTCGGACCGATGACGCAATAATCGCGCGCATCCTCAAGAGTCAGAATCCCTGAACCTTGCAAGCGCGCGGCGAGCGAGCCATCCTGCAAAATGGCATCGACAACCTGCATAACTTGCTGCTCAATCCGATCTATCACAGGAAAGATCCGCTCTTTGGCATCTGCAGGCAAATCGCGCGTCAGTCCGCCGATCCTGTTAATGCCATACGTTTTGCGGTTGCCTGTTATATATTCAGTTAGCCACATCACAGGCTCGCGGATTCTCCATGACTGCATGAAGAGTGTGTCAAAACCGATGAAGTGACAGGCGAGACCGAGCCAAAGCAGGTGACTGTGCACACGCTCGAGTTCAAGCAGGATGGTGCGAATATAACGCGCCCGTTCAGGGATCTCGATTCCCGCCGCCTTTTCCACTGCCTGACAATAGGTAGTGCTGTGGACGAAACCGCAAATACCGCAAATGCGCTCCGCGATCTGCGGCACCTGTTGATACGTTAGTTTTGAATCGCCGAGTTTCTCAATGCCGCGATGAGCGTAAAAGCCGCGATAGTCCATGCCAACGATATGCTCGCCTTCGACAAACAAGTTGATGAACACCGGCTCTTCCAAGGTCGGATAAAACGGACCAATCGGAAAAAGCGATGCACCC
>Ga0172369_10005638_pt1 | contig 15306 bp, 9 predicted proteins | sample LakKiv25m_FD_114539 | JGI IMG/M metagenome (GOLD analysis project Ga0172369, IMG submission 114539) | Freshwater microbial communities from Kabuno Bay, South-Kivu, Congo - kab_022012_11.25m | ecosystem: Environmental > Aquatic > Freshwater > Lake | place: Democratic Republic of the Congo...
GAGCCCGACTACGAGCAGCAACAGTGCCGCTGCCCGGCAGGTTTTGACGGCGAGCCGGGCTCTTGTCAGGACATCGACGAATGTGCGGCCGGCCAGACCTCGTGTCCGGAAGGACGTCCCTGCGTCAACGTACCGGGTTCTTTTGCCTGTGCGATACCCTGCACCGAGCAGGCCTTCGAAGAAGCGATCGCGTCGTGCGGTGCGCCGACGGGTCACATAGCGTTCGACTGCCGCGATGCCGTCATCGCGATCGCACAAGCGAGCGGCACCCGTCCGCGCCGCGTCGACTGCGACAGCCTCGTCATCGACGGACTCGATCGCAACATCTCGTTCGAAATGGATCCGCTGTGCTGGCGCATCCCGCTCGATGTCACGCAGTGCTCGGGGCCTCTGGAATACGACGGAACGTGTGCGTGCCCCGACGTCGACAACGGCACGACGTTTCTGCTGCTGACAGGCGCCGGCGACGTGGTCCGCAACATCGCGGTACGTGGGTTCTTCGACGGCATCCGCGCGCAGGGGGTAGGAGACCTGGTCGAGAACGTGAGCTTCGAACGCATCTGCGACGACGCGTTCGGGAGCGTCGGAGGCGGCGTTGGCAACCTGTTCCGCCATCTCGCAGTGAGCGACGGCTGCGACAAGTGCGCGCAGAGCGCCGGCAGCGTGGCGGCCACCGATCCGGATCCGCGACTCGGCGCGCACTACAACGCGATCTTCTCGGACATCGACTTCCTAGGCTGTCGCACCCCGCTGCGAATGGCACAGGGAGGCCGCTTCCGCATCGAAGACGCGCGTATGGGTCCGGGCACCGACGTCGCCTTCGCGTGCGACGGTCCGCGCTTTTCGAGCGCAAAGCCCGGCGCTCTGGTGATCGAGATGCAGCGCAGCACGATCTCGGACTGCCGCCGCGGCGTGCGCTTCGGCCGCTACGCTGCGGGGATTCTCGAAGGCAACTCGATTCGAACCTGCGCGCTGCGCGGCGTGTGGGCGGGAGGCGATGCCCAGGTGTCGTTGTCTGCCAACGACATCCGTGCCAACGGCGGCAAGGGATCTTCCGAGTACGGCTTCGGCGGCGTGGCGGCGGTAGGAAACGCGCGCGTCGATCTTGGCGGGGGCAGCCTCGAAATCGGCGGGGCGAGCGTCGTCAGCCGCGGTGCCAACGCGATCTGCGACAACTACCGGCCCGAGGGAATTCGCAGCGACGTCGACAACGCCTCGAGCGGAGTGATCGCGGCCGAAGACAATTGGTGGTGCACCAAGGACTCGCCGTCGCTGCGAGTTGCAGGGCCCGTCGACGTGATGCCGTACCTCGAGCGCGCACCCTAGGTTCCTTGTCCGGCGCAATTCGATGCAGATGAGTCAAGTTTTGTTCGCTCGTCTTTCACCATACATCTCGTCGGTCTGAGGCGTAGCCTCGCTAGGTTTCAGCGCTGCAGCGTTGCCAGGGCTTGACGGGCGATCTCGGCTTCCTCGTCGGTGGGAACGACCAGTATCTTGACCGCGCTGTCGTCGCGATGGATGGCGGCGATCGCGTCGGGCGCGGCGCGATCGCCGCGCGGCAGGCCGGCGTTGCGCGCTTCGTCGAGCGCGATGCCGAGGGCGCCGAGGCCCTCGCAGACGCGGCTGCGCACGCGCGCCGAGTTCTCGCCGATGCCGCCGGTGAAGATCAACGCGTCGGCACCGCCGAGCACCGCCAGGTAGGAGCCGACGGTTTTCTTGACGCGGTAGCAGAACATCTCGAAAGCCAGGGCGGCGCCGGCATCGCCGGTGGCGGCACGTCTTTCGATTTCCCTCATGTCGGCGCTGCCGCAGACGCCGAGCAATCCGCTGTGCTGAGAGAACAGAGCTTCGATTTCCTCCAGCGGCATTCGCGTGCGGCGCGCGAGGTAGAACGCGACCGCGGGGTCGATGTCGCCGCAGCGGGTTCCCATCATCAGACCTTCGAGCGGAGTCATTCCCATCGAGGTGTCGACGCTGCAGCCGCCCTCGATGGCGGCCGCGCTGGCGCCGGCTCCCAGGTGCAGAGAGACCGCGCGTAGTTGGTGCAGCTCGGTGCCGAGCCAGGCGGCAGCACGCGCCGCGACGTAGCGGTGAGAGGTGCCGTGGAAGCCGTAACGGCGCACCGCGTGGTCGCGGTAGAAGCGCGCGGGCAGCGCGTAGCGGAAGGCGTACTCGGGCAGGGTGTGGTGGAAAGCGGTGTCGAAGACGGCGACGTGCGCGAGCCCCGGAACCAGGCGCCGCAGCACTTCGATACCGAGCGCGCAGGCCGGGTTGTGCAGCGGCGCCAGCGGCGACAGTGCGGCGATGGCGGCCAGCACTTCGTCGTCGACCAGCGCCGGTTCGCGAAACCGCTCGCCGCCGTGAACCACGCGGTGTCCGAAACCGAGCAAGTCCGGGCCCGGCATCAGCGGGGCGACTTCACGCGCGACTTCGAGCAGCCACTCGAAGCCTTCGCGGTGGTCGGCGACGGCCGCGGTGTCCTTCAGTTCACGGTGGCGCGGTTGCTCTTCTGTAGAAGCCGCTGCGCCGTCGCGCTCCAGCCACTGCACATGGATGCCGGCCTGGGCGCCGCCGATATTGTCGACTACTGCTCGCGCCAGCGAGGCGCCGGCGTGCGCGTCGAAGACCTGGTAGCGGATCGAAGAACTTCCGCAGTTGACGACCGCGATGCGGGCGGTTGCCGCCGGCACGCTCTCTTCGCCGGCCGCGCGCCGGGCCGCGCCGTCGCGCTGCGCAGCGCTCACGGTCCGGTCGCGACCGCTGCCGTCGCGCTGCGCGCTGCTCACGGTTGGGCCGCGACCGTCGCCGGCCAGCGCCACGCGTCGATCTCGGGGCTGTCGGTGCCGTGTTCGTGAGCGTAGCGCAGGTGGCCGATGATCGCGTTCTTCATGCGTTCCTTGACGTGCGCGGCGGCAGCGCCGAGCGACGGAACCCGGTCGATGACGTCGATCACGAGGTCGAAGCGGTCGATCTGATTCTCTATCGCCAGTTCGAGCGGCGTGCTGATGTTGCCCTTCTCTTTGTAGCCGCGCACGTGGATGCGCTCCTGGTTGCTGCGCTTGTAGGCGAGCTTGTGGATCAGCCACGGGTAGCCGTGGAAGTTGAAGATCACCGGTCGATCGACGGTGAACAGGCTGTCGAAGTCGGCGTCGCTCAGCCCGTGTGGATGCCCTTCGGGAGGCATCAACGTGAACAGGTCCACGACGTTGATGAAACGGACTTTGAGCCAGGGGATCTCCTCGCGCAGTATCGCGGTCGCCGCCAGTGCTTCGAGCGTCGGCACGTCACCGCACGATACCATCACGACGTCGGGTTGGTCGGGGGCGGTGCCGTGATCGTCGTTGCTCGCGAAACGCCAGATGCCGATGCCTTTGGTGCAGTGGTCGATGGCCTCGTCGATGGTCAGGAACTGGCGATGGCTCTGCTTGTCGGCGACGATCACGTTGACGCAGTCGGTGCTGCGCAGGCAGTGGTCGGCGACCGCCAGCAGGCAATTGGCGTCGGCAGGCAGATACAGGCGCGTGACGCTCGGGCTCTTGTTGGTCACCACGTCGAGGAAACCGGGGTCCTGGTGCGAGAACCCGTTGTGGTCCTGGCGCCACACCGTCGACGACAGCAGGATGTTCTGCGAAGCCACCGAGGCGCGCCACGGGACGTGGTTCTTGGCGATGTCGAGCCACTTGGCGTGCTGGTTGAACATCGAATCGACGACGTGGGCGAAGGCTTCGTAGGTGTGGAAGAAACCGTGACGTCCGGTCAGCAGGTAGCCTTCGAGCCAACCGAGCAGCGTGTGTTCGGAGAGCATTTCCATCACGCGCCCGTCGGTCGCGAGTTCGCCGCCGTCGGCGTCTTCGGGTAGGCGGCCTGCCATCCAGGTTTTCTTGCTGACCTCGTAGATCGCCTGCAAGCGGTTCGAAGCTGTTTCGTCGGGGCCGAAGACGCGGAACCTGCCCGCGTTCTTGCGCATCACGTCGCGCAGGAAGGCGCCGAGCGGCCGCGTGTTCTCGGTCTTGAAGGCCGCAGGTTCGGAGACTGCCACCGCGTAGTCGCGGAAGTCGGGCAGGTGGAGGTCGCGGCGCAGCAGGCCGCCGTTGGCGTGCGGATTCGAACCCATGCGCCGCGCGCCGCCGGGTGCGTGGACGCGCAGCGCGCAAGCCAGCCGCCCGCTTTCGTCGAACAGTTCTTCGGGACGGTAGCTGCGCATCCACGTTTCGAGCGCAGCGAGCTGGCGCGGATCGCTGCGGGCCTCGGGCAACGGTACCTGGTGGGCGCGCCAGCTGCCTTCGAGGCGGTGACCGCCGACGGTCTCGGGGCCGGTCCAACCCTTGGGAGAACTCATCACGATCATCGGCCAGATCGGCCTTTCTACCGGCGCGGCGGCCCCGCTTGCGAGATCGCTCCTGGCCTGCGACTGGATCGCGCGGATCTTCGCCACCACTTCGTCGAGCACCGCCGCCATGCGTTGGTGCATCGCCGCGGGCTCGCTGCCTTCGACGAAGTACGGATCGTAGCCGTAGCCGCGCATCAACGATTCGAGTTCCGTGCGCGGGATGCGCGCGAGGAGCGTGGGGTTGGCGATCTTGTAGCCGTTCAGGTGCAGGATCGGCAGCACCGCGCCGTCGCGAGCCGGGTTGAGGAACTTGTTCGAATGCCAGGCGGTGGCAAGCGGGCCGGTTTCTGCTTCGCCGTCACCGACTACGCAAGCCACCAGCAGGCCGGGGTTGTCGAAGGCCGCGCCATAGGCGTGCGAGAGGCTGTAGCCCAGCTCGCCGCCTTCGTGGATCGACCCCGGGGTTTCGGGCGTCATGTGGCTGCCGATGTGACCCGGGAACGAGAACTGTTTGAAGAAGGTCGCCAGCCCCTCGGCGTCCTCGCTGCACTCGGGGTAGACCTCCGAGTAGGTGCCTTCGAGGTAGATCGGCCCCAGCACACCGGGCGCCCCGTGCCCGGGGCCGGTGACGAACAGGACGTCGAGGTCGTCGCGGCGGATGACGCGGCACAGGTGCGTGTAGACGAAGCTGAGGCCGGGGCTCGAACCCCAGTGCCCGAGCAGGCGGTGCTTGATGTGGGCCGGCGCCAGCGGCGCGCGTAGCAGCGGGTTGTCGCGCAGGAAGATCATTCCCGCTGCCAGGTAGTTGCAGGCCCGCCACCAGCCGTCGAGCGTGGCCAGTTCGGCGGGGGCGAGCGCAGCCGGTTTGCCGGCGCCGGGCGAGCGGTCACCCCCCACGCGCGCCGTCGTTGGAGTAGTCGAAGTCATGACTTGCCTCGCTTGCCGCCCGCGCCGCGAGGCCGCCCGCGGGTCAGCTCACCATCTGCAACACTTTAGCCGTGTGGGTGGTCGGGTCGACCTTCGGCAACGCGTGCGTGATGATTCCTTTGTCATCGATGACGTAGGTGATGCGCTTTGCATATCCCGCGTCGGGTGTCTCGCAAGCACCGTAGGCCATCCCGATCTTGCGGCCGGTGTCGCACAAGAGCGCGAAGGGATAGCCGAGCTTGTCGGCGAAGGCGGCGTTGTCGGCGACGGAATCGAAGCTGCAGCCGAGGATCACGGCGCCGCGGGACTCGAACTCTTTGTATTGGTCACGGAACCCGTTCCCCTGGACCGTTCAACCCGGGGTGTCGGCCTTCGGGTAGAACCACAGCACGACTTTCTTGCCTCTGTAATCGCTCAGGCTGAGGCTGCGGCCGTCGTGGGCTTTGACCGTGAAGTCGGGGGCTTTGGTGCCTGGTTCGAGCATGGCGCGTTCTCCGTTCGAGCGCTTCGGCGACGATTCTGCGGCTGACTCGCGCGGGCTCGCCGTTAGCGGTTTGCGCGGGCCGAGGCCGCAGTGTCGATGAGGACGCCGGGGTTCTCAAACGCCGCGCGGTGTCGACGCGCGGAGCGGGACCGAACCCCGGTACGTTGAACACGTGCTAAGCAGTTAGTTGAAAAACTCCGGACCGAGTCAGGTGCCGAGATTCGGGCCGAGATCGAGGCGCGAAACCGCAGAAATAGTGGTGCTATTTCGAGGGTTCGCAACGAAGAGATCGGCCCGAAGATCGGTGCCTGACGACGGGAGTGGGTTTTTCAATGGGCTGCTAAACCGCAAGCGCGAAACTTCGCGTGCCTTTCTCCAGCGCCACTCTTGTTGGTGAACACTATCGGGGCTTAAATCATCGCCGTGATGATGACCGGAAATAGATCGAAAGGTGTATTGGGTTATCGCAGGCTATCGGCAGCGGGGCTGGTCGCGGCCGTTGTGGTACTGGCGGGTGCGGGCGTGGCCGCCGCGCAGACGCGTGAAGAACTCAATTGCTACTCGGGCAAGATGGGTGCGTCGCTGTACCACGCCAAGGCGGTCGGCAGCTGTCACGGGAATTTCGGCAAGACCGCTTCGGTGGCCAAGTTCGACGAGTGCATGCTGAGTGCAGGCAACGGTGCGGACTATCGCATCGGGCTCGCCGATGCGGTCGCTGCCGAGAGCGGTTTCGTGTGCCCGGGCGACACGCTGAGTCTGGCTCTGGAAGGGCCGTCGGCTTGGCAGGACGCACTGGTGTCTTCGGCGATCTTGCAGGCCAACGCGCTGCCGAACCCCTGCGTTCAGAAGCGTGCGCTGGCGTTGTCGAAGTACGCGGGCAAGGTCGTCACCTGCGTGAGACGCGGTTTCGCGCTTACGCCGCCCGAGATTACTGCCTGTGCGGCCAAGCCGCGCGCGGTGTTCAACAAGGCCTGGACCAGCGCCGGGCTTCTCGCCTCCTGTACTGCGGCGGATTTCGCGGCCGTGGCCGCCGCGGTCGACGCAGCCGTCCAGGCCCAAGGGGCGCTTCTGCACGTGCGCTGCGGCGACGGCGTGACCGCCGGCCACGAGCAGTGCGACGACGGTAACGCGGTTGCCGGTGACGGCTGCGAGTCCGACTGCACGTTTACGCTTCGCTGCGGTAACGGCGTGGTGCAGCCCGAGAACAACGAACAGTGCGACGACGGCAATCTGAACAACGGCGACGGCTGCGACCACAACTGTATCGTCGAAGTGTGCGGCAACGGTGTTTTGCAATCCGGCGAGGTCTGCGACGACGGCGGTGAGAGCGCGACTTGTGACGTCGACTGCACGCCGGTTGCTTGCGGCGACGGCGTGGCCAACGCCACCGCCGACGAGCAGTGCGACACTGCCGGCGCTTCGGCCACCTGCGACGCCGACTGCACGCTGGCAGTGTGCGGCGACGGCACTTTCAACGCGGCCCACGGTGAGCAGTGCGACACCGCCGGCAACTCGGCTACCTGTGACGCCGACTGCACGCTTGCGGTGTGCGGTGACGGCACTTTCAACGCGGCCCACGGTGAGCAGTGCGACACCGCCGGCAACACGGCCACCTGCGACGCTGACTGCACGCTTGCGGTGTGCGGTGACGGCACTTTCAACGCGGCTCACGGTGAGCAGTGCGACACCGCCGGCAACTCGGCTACCTGCGACGCCGACTGCACGCTTGCGGTGTGCGGTGACGGCACGCCCAACGCCGCTGCTGGCGAGCAGTGCGACACCGCCGGCCAATCATCCTCGTGCGACGCCGATTGCACGCTTGCGGTGTGCGGCGACGGGACCCTGAATACTCTGGCCGGTGAAGTGTGCGACCACGGCGGCGAAACGGCGACCTGTGATTCCGACTGCACTGCGGCCGTGTGCGGCGACAGCACCGTCAACGCCACCGCCGGCGAGCAGTGCGACGACGGCAACACTGCGAACAGCGACGGCTGCAACGCGATCTGCCGGTTAGAGTCGTGCGGCGACGGACACCGCCAGGTGCTCGAAGAATGCGATGACGGCAACGCTTCGAGCGGGGACGGTTGTTCGTCGTCGTGCAAGCGCGAGACCTGCGGCCTAGTCGGCGGCGTCGCCACGTGTATGTACTGCCCCGAGGGGGCGAGTCCGAACCCGGGCTACACCGCGTGCATCTGCAAGAGCGGATACACGTTGGTGGGTTCGACCTGCCAGGACGTCAACGAGTGTGCGAGCAGTCCGTGCGGAGCCGGCCCCTGCGACAACCTGCCCGGTACCTACGCGTGCCCGATTGCCTGTACTGAGGCCGCCTTCCACGCCGCGCTGCAAAGCTGCGGCGGCGCTGGCCGCGCGATCACTTTCGATTGTTCGAACACCACGATCCTGATCTCGGATGCGAGCAACGGCCCGCGTCAGACCAGCTGCAGCGGACTGGTGATCGACGGCCTGGATCGCAACATTGCTTTCGAGATGGATCCGAAGTGCTGGGGCCGTACGATCCCCGCCAATCAGTGCCTCGTAGACCTCGACCCCGACGGGACTTGCCCTTGCCCCAATGTCCAGAGCGGCACGCTGTTCCTGGCCCTCAACGGCAACAACATGACGGTGCGCAACCTGACGGTGCGTTATTTCTTCGACGGCCTGAAGACCGGCGGCAACGACAACACCGTCGAGAACGTCACCTTCGAGCGCGTTTGCGACGAGGCCGTCGGCAACAACTCGGGAGTCGGCAATCTGTACACCGGCATCTGGGCCAAGACCGCGTGCGGCAAGTGCATGCAGAACTACGGCGTCTTCTCGGCCACCGCGTCGGATCCCAAACTGCGCGACCACTACAACGCGATCGTGCGTGACAGCCTGTTCACCGACTGTCAGCAGCCCATTCGTATGACCAACGCCGGACGTTACCTGATCGAGTACACGCGAATGGAAGGCTTCTACGCATCGGGGATTTTCCGCTGCCTCGGCCCCTGGTTCAGTACCGGGGCCGGCGATACGCAAGTAGTGCACATGACAGGATCGGAACTGGACGGTTGCGATAACGGTGTGCGCGTCGGCGGCGACGTGCAAGCGCTGGTGTGGGGCAACACCTTCGTCAACAACGAGTTCAGAGGCTTGCTTGCCCACGCCAACTCGCGGGTCTCGATGTGGGACAACGTCGTTCGTTACAACGGCGGTTTGAGTACTTCCGACCTCGGCCTCGGTGGTGTCGGCGTCAAGGAAACGGCTCAGCTCGACCTCGGCGGCGGCAGCCTGACCATCGACGGGCAGGTGGTGAGCAGTCCGGGCCGCAACGTGCTGTGCGACAACTTGTCGCCTCAGGGCAATCCGCGTGAGGTCGATAACCTGCTCGCCACCACCGTAATGGCCGAGAACAACTACTGGTGTCTGATGGACGCCCAGAGCCACGTCCGCGGCCCCGTCGATACCGATCCGTTCCTGACCCAGCAGCCGTAACCGTTCGTCTGGCAGGCCGCTGAAGAACCGCCCATTAGCCTGTTCAAAATGGTTCAGATGCAAGGCGCGCGCGAAATGCCGCGAGCGGAGGCGTAGAGCTACGTCGTAGCGAGTGGTTGCGCGCGCACGAGCCCCGAGATGGCGAGGGGCGAGATCGAGTCGACAGGCGTGATCCTCGCGCGTCGTCAGCTCCGCACTCGTGGCCCATTTTCAACAGGCCGCTTGCCCTACTTCGGTAGGGCTTCTATCGTCGGTCTGTTGTCGCGACCAATGGACCGGGACGGAGACAGGGCTTGAAGGGGGTGGCGGCCCGGGCCGGGACGCTGGCGACGGCGGCTTGCTTGGCGGCCGCGATCGTCGCGCTTTGCGTCTCGACGGTGCGGGCCGGGTCGGCAGCGATAGAAGACCCCACCGGGCGTGCGACCCTGCAGGTCGCGTTTCGCTACGCACCAACCTACCAGCAACTCGCCGAGGCCCAGGCGGCGCTGACGCACATGGCCGAGCTGATCTGCGATGCCACCGAGGCTCAGGTCCGCATCGCCGAGATCCGCTTCACGACCTCGCCGGCCGACGAGGAACAGGCCGGGCTCTGGTTCCTGCCCCAGACTACGCGTTCGGGAGGCTCCTACTTCGCCGACGCGAGCGGCCTGGGCCGCCTCGGCAGTCACATGGACGTGTTCTCGCCGGCCCAAGCCCGGCCCGACCAACTCGCCCACCTGTTCGCTCACCACGCCTTCGGGCTTGGCGACCAATACGACGAGCAGCGGCGCCGCGGCGGGGCTTGCGGGGTAGGCCCCAGCTTCGAACGGCAGATCCTCAGCGAGGTCAACCACTCGTTGATGCAGGCCGCCGGCGGCATGCGCTGCAACGACGGTGCGCTGGCCGGACAGCCCTGTGCGCGTGACGACGAATGCGGCGGATCCGCGTGCGTGGCGGCGTTGGCCAGCGAGTTCAGCGTTGCCGCCAACCACGATCGTCTGCGCGGAGAGGGCAACGCCTGCCCGCGGCCGCAGGCTCTGTCGCGCATCCAGTTTCGCGGCCTGCTTCCCAAGACTGCCGAGCCGCTCACGCACTTCGATCCCACGGATTTCCTGACCGCGCGTGCCACGTCGAGCTGGCATCGCGAGGTCGAGGCCGTCGATGCGGGTGGTGCGCTGCCGGGCTATCGGTTGTTCGCGTACCTCACGCACGTCGAAGCACTGGCCTGGCAGCTCAGCATCGCGGCAGACGGCGGCGATGCCGGCGGCAGGAACGGCGATTTGCGCGTTCTGCGAACGTGGTTGCTGCGTTTCAACAGCGATTTTTCGCTCGCCGGCGTCACGCCGGCGGCGCTCACTTTCAAGCTGACGGCGCGTGACGACGCGGTGCCGTTCGACGTCGCAGTCGACGTCGCGACGCTCGATCCCGACGCGACGGCGCAGCCCGGCACCGGCTTCGACGGCCTTCAGATGGTCGGCGCCGGAAACGTCAAAGTGACGATGACGATCGACGGGCTGCCCGGGTGCAGCGCACCGTACTGTGCGTCGGCCTGGAACATACGAACCGGGCGTTGGGAAACCAGCGAGCAGAGCCTGATCCACGCCGGTGTTTCGGATTGGGAAACGTTGGTGCAGAACTACCCGTTCCTGACGGCACCTGCCGGTCTTCCCTCTGCCGATGCTCCCGAGGCCTGCCGCGCGGCTCCCGATTTCATCAACGACGTGATGGGGAGCGATCAGGTGGTGCTGGTTCTCGACACCTCGCTGAGCATGGGCGCGGCGGCGGATCCGGGCATCGCCGAACTCTGCGACAACGGACGTGACGACGACGCTGACGGGGCCATCGACGAGAAACCGTGTTCGAACTCGCGTCTGGACTTCGCGCGCTTGGCGCTGCGCGTTTTCCTGGCCCTCGAGCAAGGCCGCAAGGTAGAGGTCGGCGTGGTCTCACTGCACACCGATGCCGACATCGTCGCGGGAGTCGAGGATCTGACGGCTGCGCGGCGCGCTGCCATCGGTGCCGAACTCGACAACCTCACTGCCGATGGTGACACCGCGTTCGGCACTGCGCTCGAGCGCACGCAGGAAGCGCTCGCCGATGTCGAAAGGCTCGGGCGCAGCCGGACCGTGGTGTTTCTGACCGACGGTGTGCGCAACGTCGGCATCGCGCCGGGTCAGGCACAACAACTGCTGGCGCCGTCGCGGCTGCGTCTGTTCACGGTCGGTCTGGACCGCTCCGCGGATCTGATGACGCTGTCGGCGCTGTCCGCGCGCAGCGGCGGCACTACCTACTACGCTCCCGAGCCGGCCGACCTGCCGGGTATCTACGCCGAACTCGCCGCGCGTCAGAGCGGAGAGGCTTTGCTGGCTGAGCGCACCAAGTTCGCGGTGGCCAGGCCCGGCGACGCCGCCGGAAAGCGCGCCGGTGCCGCGTCGGTCAAGGAATTCGACCTGGACGTCGAGGAACAGGCTTCGCAACTGGTGATTTTTCTGGGTGCGCGCACCGCTCGCATAGATTCGTGGCGGCTGCTCTTCGACGTCAAAGGACCCGGCGGCGAACGCATCGACGACAGTTCGTTACAGACCAGCAGCGAAGCCGGCTTCGTGGTCGTGCGTGTCTCTGACCCGCACCCCGGACGCTGGCATCTGCGCGTGCTCGCCGGAGCGCCGGGGGTTCAGGCGAGCGAACTGGTCGCTTTTCTCGAGAACGAAAAGGTCGACCTGTCGGCCGACGTTCTGCCGCGACTCGCGTCGACGCGCGCGGCCGTGCGCATCAGCGCGTCGCCGGCGTACGAGACCGATCTGGAAGACGACGTCGCTGTCACCGCCAGAGTGCGCCGCCCCGACGGCAGCGAGGTCGATCTCGCGTTGAAGCGCGATCCGTTCACGCGCGGGTGGCAGGTCGCCTTCGACAAGTGGGCGGGGCGCGGCCTCTATCAAGTACGAGTCGATGCCGACGTGGGAAGCCGCGCGCAACCGGCGCTCGGCGAATCGATATTCGACGGGACCGCGCGCGCTCCCGTGCGCGTGGTTCCGTTCCATCGCAGCACCACGGCCTCGTTCTTCCTCGCCGACGGCGATTCGCCGCCGTGCTCGAACAACGATTGCGACGGCGACGGGATCCGCAACGCGGTAGAGAACCGTTGCGGCAACGACACCGACGGCGACGGCACTCCCAATCGCTTCGATACCGACACGGACAACGACGAACTGCTCGATCGCGTCGAGGGAGTAGGCGACAGCGACGGCGATCTGATCCCGGACTTCTGCGATGCCAAGTACAGCCGCAAGGACGACGGCGGCTCGTTTGCCGCAGCGATACAGGCCGAAGAGAAGGCCAGGACCCTGGTGTGCACCGACGACGCGGCCGCCGGAGTCGACGAACTCAAGGCCTCGTTGCTGGCGCTGCGCCGCATCCTGCAGATAGTCCGTACCGCCGCGTCGTTGACCGAGGAAGACCGCCACGCACTGGCCGGCAGGCTCGAGAGTGTGATCGACCTCGAGAAGAAAGCGCTCATCATCGGCAACACCGGCGACGTGCTCCCGGACTTCTGCAGCAAGGTCCAGGCACGGCTCGACGAAGCGCTGGCGATCGAACGCGAGATCCGTGCCCGGGTCGACGAGGTGCTCGGAACGTGAACGACCGCGTCGCGCGCCAAGGCCACGCCAGCGGCGATGGCGAACGGCGTGACACTCGGGTTGCGGGCAGCGCTGCGCGGCGCGACACCAACCGGCGCCAAGCGTCGTCGCGCCTGCGCCTGGTGCTGCTGCTCGCCTTCGTCTACATGCTCGCCGAGGCGGCCGGCGGCCTCGTCACGAATTCGCTGGCTCTGCTCGCCGATGCCGGCCACATGCTCTCCGACGTCGCTGCGCTGGCGATCTCGCTGGCCGGTCTGCGTGCCGCGCGGCGCGCGCCGACTGCGTCGCACACCTACGGTTACCACCGCGCCGAGGTTCTGGGTGCGCTGGTCAACGCGGTAGCGTTGGTGGTGGTGGCGACCTTGATCTTCCTCGAGGCGTTTCGCCGTTTCGGTGCTCCACCCGAGGTCGCGGCGCCGACCGCGTTGGTGATCGCCACCGGAGGTCTGGCGGTCAATGTAACGGCGCTGGTCCTGCTCGGCGGTGACGAACACGACAGCATCGGCGTGCGCGGTGCCTGGCTGCACGTGCTCGGCGACGCGCTCGGCAGCGTCGGAGCGATGGTGTCGGCCGGCGTCATCTGGATGGCCGACTGGCGCTGGGCCGATCCGGCGGCTTCGCTGCTGATCGCCGCACTGGTGGTCTACTCGGGGCTGTCGCTGCTGTGGGAAGTGATCGGTGTGCTGATGGAAGGCGCTCCGCCGCACATCGACGTCGACGAGGTCCACGCATCGATAGTCGAGATGGCCTCGGTTGACGGGGTCCACGACCTGCACGTGTGGACGATCACGAGCGGCATGGAATCGCTTTCGGGACACGTGGTCGTCGCGTCGCAGGCCGATCACCAGAAGGTTCTCGGCGCGGTGCGCGGGATGCTCGAAGAACGCTTCGACATCACCCACGTCACCCTTCAGATCGAGACCGAGGATTTCGAAGAGGGCGCGGTCTGCCGCTGATGGACGGTTTTTCAAGAGACGATTAGCACCAACGGGAGGACGTCATGTTCAAAGAGTTCAAGGAATTCGCGATGCGCGGCAATGTCGTCGACATGGCAGTCGGTATCGTAATCGGCGGCGCGTTCGGCAAGATCATCGCCAGCATGGTCGCCGACCTGCTGATGCCGCCGATCGGCCTGCTGCTGGGCGGCGTCGATTTCAGCAACCTCTACGTGGTCTTGAAGGACGGCCCGACCCCCGGTCCCTACGCGGCGCTCGACGTCGCGCAGAAGGCCGGCGCGGTGACCCTCAACTACGGTTTGTTCATCAACAACATCGTCAGCTTCGTGATCATCGCGTTCGCATTGTTCACGGTCATCAAGGCGATCAACACGCTGAAACGGGAAACGCCGGCTCCCGCCGCAGCGGCGACTACCAAGGACTGTCCGCAGTGCGCGACCGCGATTCCGCTGGCCGCCAAACGCTGCCCTCACTGCACCTCGCAGATCTGACCTGCGGGGCCGCTTGTTTCCGAATTGTCGCGGAACTATCGCGCCCTACCGGTGGTGGGCGGGCGCGGCAGCGAGTGCTCCCAGTCGGCGAGCACCGCGCGCAGCGCCGCGACGAAGGCCAACGGCTGATCCAGGATCAGGTGGTGATAGGCCTGCGGGATCTCGATGATCGGCGCGTTGCGGTTGAGCAACTCGTACATGTACTGGCCGGTCTCGGGAGGAACCAGGTCGCTGAGTTCGCCGCGCAGCACCGCGACGCGGCAGTGGGTGTCGGCAAGATAGTCGTTGATCGGCTTGAGCGACACCCGCTCGAAGACCACCGGATCGAACTTCCAGGTCCAGCCGCCCTCGACCGGTCGCAGCGAGTGGCGCGCCACGTGCTCGACTATGAAATCGTTGTCGCAGGGCTGGAACGGGATCAGGTGGAAGTGCCTGATCGCCTCTTCGAGCTGCGGGTAGACCTTGGGGTTGCGAAAGGCGTGGCCCTGGCGTCCCTCTTGACTCTCGGGATCGGGTTTGGTCACCGGCGAATCGATTATCACCGCGCCGGCCATCTGCTCGCCGTACAGCGAAGCCGCCACGATCGTGACCAAGCCGCCGAGGCTGTGGCCGACGATGATCGGCGGGCCGTTGCGATCGAGCCCCGCGTGCTTGCAGACCTTCATCAACTCGAGCGCCCAGATTTCGCGCGGATACAGTTCGCGCCGCCCGCTGTCGCCGTGCCCCGACATGTCGAGCGCCGCCACGCAGTAGTCGCGAGAGAGCAGCGGCGCCAAGAAGCTCCACCAACGCGCGTGCGCCGCGCCGCCGTGAACCAGCAACAGGCCGGGCTTGGTCGTCACACCCCAGCGCAAGTAGTGGATCGGGCAGCCTTCGACTTCGGCCACGCGCTCTTCGCAAGGCACGGCCAGCGCGTCGCGGAACCACTGCGGAGCAGTGGCCGCGGCGCCGACGGTATTTCTTTCAGCGGTGGTGGTCATTGGTGCTTGCTAACCGCTCTTTCGCCGTTGAGTTCCTCTTCGGCTGC
>Ga0172369_10005639_pt1 | contig 15306 bp, 6 predicted proteins | sample LakKiv25m_FD_114539 | JGI IMG/M metagenome (GOLD analysis project Ga0172369, IMG submission 114539) | Freshwater microbial communities from Kabuno Bay, South-Kivu, Congo - kab_022012_11.25m | ecosystem: Environmental > Aquatic > Freshwater > Lake | place: Democratic Republic of the Congo...
CATAGTCCGCGCTCCACGGCTGGGTCATGCCGGCTTCGCGGAAGCAGTCGATCCACTGGAAGGCATGGTTGAGGAAGGCATGCTGAGCGCCGGCGTGCGGGGAGAAGTTGGCGCCGATGCCAGCGTTGGGCAGGTACTTGCGCAGCACGTCGGTGAGCGCCTTCATCTGCCGGATGCCGTATTCGTGGCTGTAGCGCCGCGACCAGTAGTAGATGCCGGGATTCGTCTCCTTCAGCTTCTCATCCAGGTTGAAACCGACCTTCGTCCAGTCGCCGCCCGCCGCCGGGTCCACCTGATCGGGCGTCAGGCTTTGCGCCTTCAGGTAGTCGGCGAAACCCGCGGTGGCCGCCTCGCCGCTCGGTGCGGGCAGGCCGATCTCGTCGCCCAGGCTCATCACCGCGATATTCTTCCGCTGCTCCTCGGTGAGCGCTTTGCATTTCTCTTCGAGCTGCGCCGCGCTGGAGCCGCGCCAGTCTTCATAGCCCGTCGGCCCCTTGACGTATTCGCCGTTAGTGCCGAAGATGCGGTTGAACTCCTTGATGTTCGTGCTGGCGAAGATCAGCGTCTGCGTGGGCGTTTTGCCGGTGTAGGGGATCTTGCGCAGGTCGGCCACCACCTTCGCGACAGCTTCCTGCTGGGTATCGATCTTGTGGGAGTAACGCACGTCGGCGTAGCCCACCAGGTCGAGCTGGCCTTCGACTCTCGAGAAGGTGCGGATGGTTTTGATGTGCCCGGCGGCATCCTTCAACCCGAAGGTCAGCGCGCACGGGCCGCTGCTCTGGAAACCCCACTGGCCGTCGTTCAGGCTGTCCATGGTGGAGCCTACCTCCACCCAGTCACTCGTCTGCCCCGGTTCCACCTGCACCGTCACCGGCTTCCAATTGCGCATGTGCACCCAGTAAGGCGAGTGCTGCTGCATCGGGCCACCGATCAAAGTTAGGCTTTTCACCGTCATCGCTGTCTCGCCGGTGTTTTTCACCCGCAGCCACACGTCGCCCGTCTGCGTCAGCCAGCCGTCCAGCGGCAAGTAACTTTCCTTCGCGATGCGCGTCTTCACCTGCTCCTCGTCGCGGGTGAGCATGATCACGTCCACATTGCGCTTTGCCGCCGGCTCCGGCTGCGGGCCGGCGATCAGCGTGATCGCTGCCGGGCCGGGCTGCAGCTCGGCGAAGGCGTCATGCCCCTCCCACACGATGTCCTGGCTGGAACCCCACTGGTAATCTGCCTCGTCCGTGATGCCCTTGCCGTAGACCCAGACCTTCAGGTTCTTCCGCGCGCCGTAGAGGCGGTCGAACACCACCTGGTCTTTTTGTGTGATACGGATGCGGAACTGCGTCTCGAAACGGTAGGCCGCCTCATAGCGCGCCAGCACCAGGTATTTGCCCGGTTCCTTGATGTCGGCGGTGATGGTGGCCGCCGTTTCTTTACACTGCTCCGGCGCACCCAGGAAAGCCTTGCGCGAGAGGAAAGCGTTGAAGATGGTGGCGCAGTAGTAGTTCTCGCCCCACGGCTGCGCTTTCCAGCCCGACTGCTGCACCTTGAACTCTTCCCCTTCGCAAAAATACGTGCCATCCGCTGCCGGCTGCACCATTTCGCCGCGCGCACGGTAAGCCTGCGCCGCCTTCACCGCCCGCAGCGCCGACGCATCAACCATCGGATCGGCAGCCAGGGCGGCGGAGGCGAGGACGAGGAGCAAAATCAGTGTGAATAATAAACGTTGAGACATGATGATGTTCCTTTCTGATCCCTGGGAGCGCCGGCATCTGTGCCGGCTTGATCATGCGTCCGCTCTCGATTTTCAAAGCTTTTCGAGAGCCGGTGCGCGACAGGCATTATAATTCGATAACAGGCACGTGATCAGCCGGCACAGATGCCGGCGCTCCCAGGGGGGATTACCGCAAAATCAAGACATCGCCGGCTACATCCAGATCGATGGTAATGTTAATCATACCATCGGTTCGCTGCACCTTCACCGGCTTGCCGGTGGCCAGGGTGATATTCTTCGTCGGCACCGGGATGTTCACCTGCACCTGCAGGCCCGTCAGCGGCTTGCCGCGCCAGTTGTCCAGTACGATCGCCGTGCCGGCCTTCGATTCGATCACCGAAGCTTCCACCAGCGGGTCGCCGGTGATGACCTGCCGCTCGACGCCGGCGGCGGATTCCCGCATCAGCGCGCCTACCGACGGCTCGAAGCTCGTCGGGATGATATGGGACATGCTGTCTTCGCGCGTAGTCAGGTCCAGCGGGCGCTTCGGGATGGCCGGCTTGAAGTAGGAAAGGCCGGGCAGGAAGGCGCAACAGGTCACCTCACCCATGCCGGTTTCCTGCCGCACGAGGGCCGGCGAGCCGTCGGCAAATTTGCCGGCCACCACGCCGAACCGCGAGGCGATGCGGCTGACGGCGCCGAAGACTGGAAACGACTTCCCGTCCGCCAGCGTGACCGTATCTACCGGGGCCACGAAGGGCAGGTCCTGCTTGATGTAGCCGACCAGCGCTTCCGGCGGGGCGGTGAAGGCCTTCTCCTCCACGCCCATCAGCCCGCGCAGCACGGTGTTGGGCCGGTTATATTCGTCATACATGCCGGCGCCGGCGGTAGCGAAGAGGTGTCCCCCGTGCAGCACCCACTGCGCGATCTTCTCCGACGCCGTGCGGCTGACGTGCCGGTCAGTCAGGTAGAGAGTCCGGTACTGGTCCAGCGTGCCGTCCAGCGCATCCTGCTCCACGAGCAGGTCGAGGGGCACCTGCTGATTGAGGATGGCGATATACAGCGCCCGCTTGGCCGCGCCGCCGGAGTTCGCGTAGTCGTTCCAGATATCACCGGTTTCGCTGAACCACAGTCCTACCCGCGCGGGCCGCACCTGCCCCGCCTGCACGATGTCCTCATACCGGCTGAACTCATACAGCGTCTTCAGCACCTCGCCATACATCGCGTTGCCGGTCACGTGATTCTCGGTGTAGGCATCCCACACCGGGTTGAACTCGAACAGGTTGAGGATTTTCGCACCGTGGCCCACTGCGCTGAAGAACATGCGCCGCCAGGAGTCGGGATTGTTGCCCGGCATGTGCGGCATCACGTAATAGTGGATTTTCTCTTCCGGCTTGTTGCGGATGCCGGCGCGCAGCAGATCGAGCGCCAGCCCGTTCATCTGCTGCGTCCCCAGCGGGAGCTGCCAGGTGTAATCCTCGCTCCACGGCTGCGTCATGCCGTCCTCGCGGAAGCAATCCACCCACTGGAAGACCTGGCCAAGGAAGGCGTGCTGCGGTCCGGCGTGCGGGGAAAAGTTGGCGCCGATGCCCGCGTTGGGCAGGTATTTGCGCAGCACATCGGTCAGCGCCTTCATGGTCAGGATGCCATACTGCTGCCGGTAGCGCGTGGACCAGTAGAAAAGGCCGGGATTCGTCTCCTTCAGTGTCGCATCGGTGTTGTAGGCGATCTTCGCCCAGTCGCCGCCTGCCGCCGGGTCCACCTGGCCGGGCGTCAAGCCCTGGGCCTTCAGGAAGCCGATGAAGCCGGTGGTGGCCGCCTCGCCGCTGGGGGCGGGCAGGCCGATCTCATCGCCCAGGCTGACGATGGCGACATTCTTCCGCTCCAGTTCGGAGAGCTTCCGGCAGGTCGCTTCGAGCTGGGCGGGGGATTGCCCGCGCCAGTCCACGTAGCCGGTCGGGCCCTCGCAGTTGGCGCCGTTCAACCCGTACATCTTGCACAATGTCTGCCAATCGTCCTGCGCCCACGCGCCGTAGGCGATGACCAGCGTTTGCGACGGCGCTTTGCCCGGCAGGGTGGCCTGCAGTTTCTTCAGGTAGGCGAGAATCTCCGCGTCCAGCTCCCGCGGGGTGGCGAGGCGGTGCGAATAGCGCGTGTCCGCAAAGCCGACCAGATCGAGCCGTCCGTTCACGTCGGGGAAGGTGCGGATCGTCGCCAGCCGGCCTGCCGCATTCTTCACCGCGAACTCGATGGCACACGGCCCGCTACTCTGAAAGCCCCACTGGCCTTCGCACAGCGCGTCCATGGTCGAGCCGACCTCCGTCCACTCGCCGGTCGCGCCGGGCGCCACTTCCAGGCTCAGCCGCTTCCAGTTGCGGATGTGCACCCAGTATGGGGAGTGTTCCTTGAAGCCGCCGCCGAAATATTCCAGGCTGCTCACCGTCACCTTCTCCGCGCCGGGGTTGGTCACGCGCATCCACACGTCGCCCGCCTGCGTCAACCAGCCGTCCAGCGGCAGGTAATTCTCCTTGGCGATGCGCATCCGCACCTGCGCCTCGTCGCGGGTGAGCATGATCAGGTCCACGCTGCGCTTCGCGGCGTCTTCCGGCTGCGGGCCGGCGATCAGCGTGATGGTCGCCAGGCCGGGCTGCAGTTCGGCATAGGCGTCATGACCCTCCCACACGGTGCTCTGGTTCAGCCGCCGCGCGGTGGGTGGCGGCTCGGTCGCCATCCCTGAGCCCGAGCTCCAGATTTTCATGTAGTCGCGCGCCCCATACAGTCGGTTGAAGACGGTCTTACTGCCTTGCACGATCGTCACGTGGAACTGTGTCTGGAAATGGTAAGCCGCCTCGTAACGGGCCAGCACCAGGTATTTGCCGGCTTCCTTGATGTCCACGTTGATGGTCGCCGCCGTTTCCTTGCATTGCGCCGGCGCGCCCAGGAAGGCCTTGCGGGAGAGGAAGGTGACGGCCATGGTGGCCGCGTGGTCATTCTCGCCCCACGGCAGAGCTTGCCAGCCGGGTTTGACGACCTTGAATTCTTCCGCCTCGCAGAAATAGGTCCCATCCGGCGCCGGCTGCACCGCCTCGCCGTGGGTACGGAATTGCTGCGCTGCTTTCACCGCCTGCAGTGCCGATGCATCGATCGCCGGATCGGCAGCGGCCAGCCCGGCGGAAGCGAGACCCAGCAGCAGGCCTATCGTGAGAATGAGCACTCGTCGCATAATTCCCCTTCCGGCGGCGGTTCCCCGGAAGGAGAACCGCCGCTCCTGCTGCTATTATTAAGCTTTTGCGCGGAAATCCCTTCTCACATAATACTCACCCCCCATAACATCGTAGAGAAGGTTGTAACGCTTGACGGTATGGGAAGACAGTGCTAATCTTGTATTGCACACGAGTGCATTGCCTGTCGAATTGCCGGCGTTATGGGGAACGAAATTCCACGCACGAAGGAGATGCCCCGATGAGAATGATGCTGATGGCACTGCTGCTGTGTCTGGCCGCCGGACTTCTGGCGCAAACCCCGCCGACGGCGCCGATGCCGGCGCCTCCCGGGCACAAACTCGACTGGCCTCATTATGCCGTGGTGCGCGCCGCGCCGTACCTGGACAACATCGACGATGCGGCGGACGGGAATCCCTCGACGGCGGCGGAATATCAGGGCGGGCCGGAGACCGGCGGCTGGATCGAATGGCGCTTTCCCCGGTCCGTAGAGATCACGGCGATCCGCTTCATCCAGGCCTGGCCCCCCGCCGAAACCTACCAGTTGCGCACTGATACCACCGGCAAATATCGCTACGAGACCGTGGTGGCAACCCATACCGATGACGCGCCGGTCAGCGGCGCGTGGATTACCCTCCCGGTGAACAAGACGGTGCGCGGCCTGAAGCTGGTGGCCATGCGCGGGCAAGCGGGATATCGCACCCCCTACCCCAGCGGTTTTCAGGAAATCGAGATCTATACCCGCCGGGAGATTGCCCCCGCGCGCGCGACCAGCGAAAAACCCGGAAGCCTGGTCACTCCCGGCAACGCGCTCGCCTTCCCACCATTGACCAAACGGCAGATACGGTTTACCCCCTGCATCGACCTGTGGATGGCCGGCATCAATCCAGGCGCGACCATGCCCGACACCACCGAGCAGGTCGAGCAGTCGGCGGGGTTCCAGACCATGCTGCAGCAGCTCCGGGAGATCGACGCCACCGGCGTCCGCATCTTCCCGGAAACGTATTGCGCCCTGAACAAAATGCCATGGGTCAGCAAGCTCGCGCCGAATTACGGCAAAAACACCCTGCCGGCGATGATCGCGGCACTGCACCACAACGGTCTGACCGTTGATATCTTCATGCACGCGTGGATGTCGCCATTTCAGCAGGAAGACCGCATGCTGCCGATGCCGGACCGGCGCTGGGATTATCCGTATGAACAGAGCGACCTGCTGCGCAGCAAAGGGGTGAAAGACTACCGGGGGAACTACCCCTGCGTTATCTGCGACGATGACTTCGGGGCGAAATGGTTCGGCTTGCTGAAGGAAGTCGTGGATATGGGAGTCGATGGCGTCTATATGATGCCTGACGAGTATTACTACAAAGGCCACGACCTGGCGACGGTGAAGTGCCCCTCCTGCGAGCGCGAGTTCAAAAAGCGCTTCGGCTATGACAGCCTGCCGAAACCGGGAGCGGCAGGCGAGGTGCACCGCGACGCCGGCACGGACCCGCGAAAGGCGATCGACACCGAGCAGTACCGCAAGTATAAGCTGTTCGAATATGAAAGGATCGCCCGATTATTCGACGATGTGGCCGGCAAACTGCAGCAGATCAATCCGAAACTGGAGCTGATCAGCAGCGCCAATCCTGCCGGCGAGCTGATGTATAACCTGCGGCTGGAACACGGGTGTTCCATCGATGAAATCGGGCGCGGCACGCATTTCACCGCGGTCAGCAGCGGGAAACGGCAGCAGGGGGCCAACCCGGGCCTCGAATACCTGGGCGGGATTCAGGCGCTGAATTTCAATTCTCTTCAGGCGAATAAACAGAACGAGATATTATTTTACGGCACTTTACTGCCGGCGATTATGTCCGGCAGCACCAAGGAGACGCTGTACCGGCTGAATTATGTGCAGGAAAACGGCTGGTGGCCGCGGGTGCAGCAGGGGATGAAGGCGGTGCGCTTGCTCGAACAGTGGGGGGTGGTCGGCAGCATCATGCCGGCGGACACCTGCCTGCTGGTCTCCCGCGCGTCGGAAGACTGGTGGCAGATCAAGGCGCAGAGCGTGATGGGCAACGCCGAGCCCGATTCCAAACGCTCCACCATTCTCTACATGGAACAAGAGCTGGGCACGGTCGAGACCGAAGCACTCGATGAAACCGAACGCGCGCTCAACTTCGAGCGGTTCCGCGGCCGATACTCGGCGCACAGCATGGAATCCCTGCTGGATACCGGCGGTATCCAGTACGACATCCGTTATACTGAGCGGGAGGACACCCTTAACGACCTGCAGAAGTATCGCCTGCTGATCTTGCCCTTCAGCTACTCGATGTCCCGGGAAGCATACGACAACATTCGTAAGGCGGTGGACGCCGGCACGCGGCTGCTGATTCTCAACCAGTTAGCGCCGACGGATGAATACGGCACCGCCTACCCGGAGCCGCTGCTGAAGTCATTGCTCGGGCATCCGAACGTCACGTACCTGGAAACCAATCTCGCCGCCGACGGGATGCGCCGGGACGTGCAGGCAGCGCTGTGCAAACAGCTCGACCGGCAGCTCGCCGGCAACGGGTACTACTTCAACAACAACGGCGGCCGGGTGGAATACCTCATCCGCCGGGTGGGTCCCCGCACCGTGCTGCTATACCTGGCGAACCGGAGCAGTCAGCCGGAGACGCCGGTGCTCGGCGTGCCGCTGACGGCGGGCGCCTATGCCGCTACCCTCTACAGCACCGATACGAACGAACTGCGAGAAGGCGCGATCAACGGGCGCACCATTGCCGGGGCCAATGATTTCCAGCGATTCGGGATCACCCTCACGCCGGGCGAAGTGATGCTCGTGCGCATCGCGCCGGCGGAATAGGCGCCGGCGGGTCATCCCGGCAACCATGATTATGAGTATTGCCAACAAACGCCTTCATCCGATATCGCTTGCCACCGCGCTCTTGCGGTATGCATGGGGATTCGCGCTCATATCTACTGGGTGCTATTTATCGATCAACAGCATCTCCGCTACGTCCAGCGGCAGCTCAACGGTCATGTTGCCGTCCTGGAAGGTAGGTTTCAATTCGCCGTGTTCGACGCTGCGGACGGATTTGATGGCGGCGAGGCCATTGATCTTCACCGTCAATTTGGCGATCGGTCTGCCGGTATAATTGATCAGCGGTACCGCCAACTTGCCGGTGCTGTCGATGCAGGTGGTTTCCACCAGCGGCTCGCTGCACTCCACCGGACGCACGTAGTCCGTCGGCAGGAAGTCGTCCACCAGGCGGGCGCGTAGGTTGGTGTCCATGCCGGTGGGCAGGAAGTGGGTGAAAGCGCTGTCCGTGGAGCCGCGGTCCACCGGGCGGACGGGCAAGCCGCTCTTCAGGTAGGCCTCACCCGGCAGGAAGCCGAAGAGGACCACCTGGCCTTTGCCGTGCGCTTTGCGAATGACCGCGGGCGATCCGTCGGTGAAGGTGCCGATCACCTGGCCGTCGCCTGCTTCCAGCTTTTGCTTCCAGACGATCACCGGCACATCGGCGATTGACTTGCCGCCCAGCGTCCACTTGACATTATCAATCGGCTGGTAGCGCGGCAGGTCCTGTTTGGTGAGGAAGGGGGTATTGTCCACCAGCAGGTATTTCTTCACCAGGTCGGGATCGGTGGTGATCTGCTGGCTCTTCACGCCGTAGAAAGCATTGGCTTGCGGATTGGCCTTGTTGAACTCATTCATGAAGCCGCCGCCGCAGAGCGCGACCACCGTGCCGCCGTCTTCAACCCAGCGCTGCAATGCCGCCAGGCACTTCGAGTGCACCCACTGCTCGGTGACATAGATCACCCGATAGTCCTTCGCCAGCCCGTCGATGACGTCGTCTTCGGAGAGCATGTCCACCGGCACCTGATCGTGACGCAGGGCATAATAGATGGCCTTGCGCTCGTTGTTGTGCATGGCAAAGGTGGAGTTGCTGACATTGGTCATGATGTCGTCCACGCTGGAGAGCAACAGGCCCACTTTACCCGTGCGCACCTGGCCGTCCATCACGTAGTCCTCGAACTGGCCGGCCTCGTGTGAGACATTGTAGACTTCGCGCCACATGTTCAGGTCATTGGTATCGATGTAATTCTCCGTGGCGCCCAATGCCAGCGGGGTGGCGGTGAAGTAGTTCATCAGCGTCATGCCGTGCGCCACATCGGTATAGAAGGCGCGGCGGAAGTCGGCCGGCGTGTTGCCCGGCGAGTGCGGCATCACATACATCATAATGGGCTGGCGGTTATATTTCGTCCCGCAGCGCAGGGCGGTCAGCATATAGCCGGACACCTGCACGCTGAATTCGGGGATCTGCCAGACGTAATCTTCCGCCCACGCCATGCTCAGCGCGTTCATTTTAAACGGGCGTACCCAGTGCCGTTCGCTGACCAGGTAGTTGGCGTGCGGGCTGTAGTTGGCCCCGGCCAGCGCGCCCTTGTTTTTGTAGTAGGCGGTCGCCTCGATATACGGCTGCGCGCCCTTCTCCACGCCGGCGATTACCGAGTAGTAGTAGAGCGGATCGCTCGGCGTATCCGTCCATCGCACCGGTCCGTTTACCTGCACGCCCTTCGCCTGCAACCAGGCGGCGAACTCCGCGTCGGTCAGTGTATCCGCCGGCAGGTGCGTCTCGTCGCCATAGCTGATGACCTTGACGTCATCGAGTTTAGCTTTCGTGTAATACGCCGGACTGACATCCGGCCAGTGCGCCACCAGTTCGCGCTTGTTGCCTCGCTGCCCGACCCTGGTATTGTCTCCCAGCGCCAGCGCAAGCTGTTCCGATCCCGGCACCAGCGGGTTCGAGCCGATGCCATAGATGAGGAAACGCTTGGCCATCGGGCCTTTGGGCGGGAACTGCGCGATCCGGGTATTCAACCAGCGCATGGCCTCTACCTGGGAGCGGATTTCCGGCAGCCAGTAGCGCGCCTTCAGCGCTTTGGCCAGCGCCGCATTGGGGGCGATATTGCCGGGCACCTCGAACATGGCCTCCGCCGTTTCCGTCGGGGTGGTTTTCACGCGGATCGACTTCACCGTCTTCAGTCCGCCTTTGCCGTCCGGCACGGCGAATTCCAGTTGCAAATCCAATCCGGTGGTTTTCGCATCCTGATAGATCGCTTGCGGGTACCAGTGGCAATTGTTCAACGCATCGAGCACCTGGCCAATGGGCACCCAACCGGAGGCCTGACCGGGCTGCAGATATTCGCTGTCCGGAATGACTTCCGCCGGCTTCGCGGCCGGATTTTTTGCATCGGTGACCAGGAATTTCGCCGGATCGAGCATCGGGGCTATGAGTTTCGGCTTTATCGCCAGCGAGCGCGGCCCGGTCACGGTATATTTCGTCGGGCTAACGAGCTGTCCGCTCTTCAGCACTTTCGTGGTCGGCCAGTCGCGCAGGTGGATGTAGTAGGAGGAGTGCTGCCCCTGATCGTACGGCGCGACGACAGGAATACACGGGCCTTTACCATCTTTCGGATTGGTGAAGCGGGCATACAGGTCGCCGTCCTGCGTCAGCCAGCCATCCAGCTCCAGATAAGTGTTGTTCAACGGAAAATCACGCTGCGCCTTCATGCCCTCCGTGTCGGTGGTCAGGCAGATAACGTCGATGTTGCGCCTGGCGGCGTTGACGCGGGGCTTGCCGTTCTCCAATTGCGCGCCGGCGAGCAGGCGGAGGGTGGTCGGCCCGGCCTTCAGCGCCGCTGGGTCGCCCTGCTGCCAGACGATATTGTCGGTGCCGCCCCACCAGAAGCGCTGCATCGGTTTGCGGCGGGCTTCCGGTCCGCCGGCACAGCCCCAGATCTTCACGTCCTGCAGGCGGCCGAACGGCTTCGTATAGACCACCTTGCCGTTCTGCAGCACTTCGATGGTGAATTCCACCGAGTAATTATATGGCTGCTCATAGCGCGCCAGCACCTGGTAGCTGCCGGCGGTAGGGATCACCACCTGCTGCTCGGCCACCACCGTTTTGCCCGCCGGCACCTGCTCCGGCGCGGACAGGCAGCCCATGCGCGAGAGAAAGGTGATGGCAAAGGTAGAAGCGTAGTAGTTCTCTCGGTACGGCATCACCGTCCAGCCGTTATTCTTGACCATGAAGTCTTCCGCCTCGGCAAAAAGGCGCACCGGCGCCGGCTGCGCGCAGGAAAGCTGTGGCAGCACCAGACCGGCCAGGATGAGGATCAGCAGCAGGATACGCATAATGACTCACTTTCAGGTACACGACATCGTACCGGTCGCCGGGTGCGTTACCGTTCCGGAAGGCAGTGGTACTGCTGTCTTCCCCATGATAGTTCGCCTTCGCCGGCTCAGCAACCTTCCATGCCGGTAGGGGGAATGGAACGAATTTTCCCGGCGTGGAAAATGGCTCACTACCGATGGACTTGTTTGTCCACGTATAGGCTGGAAGGATGATGCCGCCAATGCCGACGCGATCGAGAAGGCGTTGGACGATTATCCTGTCGCCCATACAAAGCACGATGGTGTGGCTGATGGCTTCGGAGATGATGGCGGTATCTTGATCATAATCGCCGCCGGACGAGCGCTGTCATACCCGAAGAAACATCTTTTTACGGAAGAAAAACCAGAGGATAATCCACCAGAACAGCATATAGCCCGCCGTATACAGCCAGCCGCCGTTGATGGGGCCATAATGGCCTTTCGCGCCGGCCAGCAGCCATTGCTCCAGGGTCACCTTCACGCCGTTGAGGGGGTGCTGCCAGTTTTCCAGAATGAGGAGCTTCACCAGAATCGGCATGACATAGGCGAGGATCGCGTTGGCGCCCAGCACCAGCAGCGGATAGGACCAGTGCCACCACCCCGCCGCGTCGATGATCAGGTAGAAAACGCCCAACAGCAGCGTGCCCAGCCCGGCGGTCATCAGCACGTAGGCCGGCGTCCACAGCGGCTTGTTATACGGCAGGCTGAAGTGCCACAGGAAGCCGGCGGCGACCAGCACGACGCCGGCGAGCAGCAGCGCCGCCAGCCGTTTGTGCTCGGCACGCTCTTTGGAGCGCAGCAGATCCCCCACGGCAGTGCCGATCAGCATCATGGCGCCCGTCGGCACGATGGCCGTCACGCCCCAGAGGCTGACTGCGTTGAAATAGGTCCGATTGAAGTAGAAGACGATATTGCGCGTTTCTTCGAAGACGCCCGCGCCCATGCCGGGCACCGGAACGAACTTGATGAACGCCCAGTAGGCGAAGAGCATGCCGACCGCCAGGATCAACCGCCGGAAGAGCGGCAACTCATACAGGAACGCACCGACAATATATGCCAGGCCGATGATCTGCAACACGCCCAGCGTGAAGATCGCCCGGTGCTGGACGCTGCTGTCTACCAGGCAGCCCAGCGCGACCAGGGCAACGGCGCGGGTGAGTATTTTCAGATCGTAGCGCCAGCCCGGCAGGCCTTTTCGCTTCGCGCTGGCAGCCGAAAATGGGATGGCCACGCCGGCGGCGAACAGGAACCACGGGAAGACCAGGTCGGCAAGATGAATGCCGGCGTTCCACCCGGCGTGCATTAACTGCGTTGGCGTGGCGGTGTCCAGCGCGATGTTATTCACCAGCAGCATCAGGACGATGGTCAATCCGCGAAAAGCGTCGAGCGAACGCAACCGCGCAGGTCCGGCTTCGCTTTTTACGGGCGGCACCTTGGCGGATACCGCCGCCTCTTCGGGGGGCTCGATGATTGCGGCGGCGGGTAACGGTAATGCCTCTTCATCGGTCGAAGAGGGGTCTTGCACGGTCGTTGTCATCTATCTTGTTTTCCTTTACTCTAATGTAACCAATTCAGACGATTTTATGCCGCGTGGGAGAGCTGGGTAGAAAAAAACGAGGCGCCTTGAGATGGTAAACAACATAACCGTTCACGGAATGTCTACCGCTTTGGCGTAGGAAGGGCCATCCGAAGAGGGCTACCAGGTCCTTCGTTAACAGTCACATCTATTGATATTTACAACAGTTGGGCACCGTTGGACACGCTGCCGGTCTTTTGCTATCGTAAGACATCATCAATATCCTGTACACAGGAGAGACCGTCATGCCTGATACTCGATCAACCGTTGATTTGCCCCGCTACCTGGATCCGTCCGTGAAGCTGGCGGTGGAGGGGATCGACCTGGAGCAGCCGATGAGCGCCATCCTGGTCACCGAGGAGACGATTCCCATCTTATACGGGTCGGATTATGCGCCGACCCATATCCGGTATATCCCCGGAGCGCGCCCGGTGCTCGAGCAGATCGCCGGCAGCCTGCCGGGCAGCACGCCGCGCGAGCGCGCGAAGGCCGCGATGCAGTGGATTATCGACAATATGCCGCATCCCTACATGAACGGCTTCGTGGCAAAAAACCGCGCGCTGACCGAGGAAGAGCTCATCGCCTCCGGCACCGGCTGGTGCAACGAGCAGGCACGTGTCTTTATCGCGCTGTGCGAGGTGATGGGCATCCCGGGCCGCATGTGCTTCCTGACACACCGGAACGGCCTGTGCGGCCACGCGACCGCCGAAGCCTGCGTGGACGGCAAATGGGCCTGGTTCGACCCGACCTTCAATGTGTGCGTGGAGTTGCCGGATGGATCGCTGGGCACCTCCGCGGAGTTGTCGGGCGCCTACCGCGCGCATGCGCACAATGCCTACCGTCCCGTGCTGGCCGCGTGCTTCCCGCATCTCCTCCCGTATGTTGAGCAGGAGGCCGGCTGGTGCTCCGCCGACCGCATGAAGGTGGACGCGGGCGGGGATCTGCTGCACACCATCGGGATCTGCAACTATATTATCGATGGGTGTGAAGTTGTAGACTGACGCGGTGGTTCTCACTGGAAATCGGACCAGTCGGACATGTCTGACTGGTCCGACCAGGCGCTCAAGCATTAGTCTCCCTCAACTCAGGCATTATTCTTCCTCAAACGGTATCGACCTATTGACCATCCACCCCGTCACGGGTAGCATAGTGGCCCGTCTTCATCGCAGAAGGGAATTCCGATCCGTGGATGTCATCTCCGTGCACGATTTGCTGCTCGACCGCTCGCTTAATCCCCGCCGGCAGGCGGTGGATCAGGAGGTGGTGGAGCATTACGCCACCATCTTCAGGGAGGTCATCTGGCCGCCCATCTGGGTGCACCGCGGCACAAACAAGCTGCTGGACGGCTGGCATCGGGTAGAGGCGGCGAAGCGCGCGGGGGTGTATACCCTGCCGGTGACGTGGGTGGAGGCGAAGGAGGAGGAGCTGTTCGCGCTGGCGGTAAAGGCGAACCTGGGGCATGGACTGCAGTTGACGCGCGAGGAGCGCTACCAGGCAATCGCCCGCCTGCAGCGCGAAAGCTGGACGCCGGAACGCATCGCGGAGATGCTGGGCTGCGCGCTGGGCATGGTGGACCGCACAGAGAAGGCGGAGGACCTGCGCATCAAGTATAAAGTGCAGAGCCACCCCGGCGCGGCGCTGCCCATCGAGTCGCTGGTCGAAGTGATTAAACTGCCGGAGGAATACCAGGACGAGATCGTGGAGCTGGCGTGCGAGGTGGACGCGGAACCTGCCGACCTGCGCCGCACCGTGCGCGCGGTGAAGAAGGGCGAGGTGGAAACGCCGCAGGATATCCGCCGCACGATGACCGACCCGGCATTCCTCAAGGCGCGGAAGGCGGCGATGCCCGAACTGCAGGACGGCAACTGGCTGCTGAGCTTCGCCACCGTCATCGACCAGATGGAGAGCGCATCCTTTGCCGTCACCCCCGTCGAGCGCGACGCCGCCCTCTCCCTCTTCCGCCGTCTCCGCCAGTGGGCCGACCGCCAGCTCGCTCTCCTCGGCGAAGAACAATCACTGACGCTATAGGAGACGGGGAACCACAGATTACGCAGATTGCACTGATGAAATGCTTCGCAGGGGGTGGTGAAGGTATTATTGAGAGCTAACAAGGTCAAGCCGGTTTCATAAGTTATCCTCACACCTTTGATATCTGCTTTCGTGTTACGGGTCGCGAAGCGAAATATTCTGTGAAATCTGCGTAATCTGTGGTTTCCAATACCTATGCCACCCCCATGCCGCGGTAGCTGTGCAGGGGGTTGGGCAGGAACCAGCCGATGCCGAAGGGCTCGCCGAAGGGGCGGAAGGGCACCATGGCGGCGATCTCGTCCAACCGCTGCAATACCTCCGCGGGCAGCGGGCCTTTCTCCACGGCAGCCACGTTCTGCTCGACCTCGGCGGCTGAGCGCGCGCCCATCAGTGCGGTGTGCACATATGGATTGGAGAGCACGAAGCGCAGGCCCAGCTCCGGCAGCGGCATGCCCAGCTCATCGATATAGGCATACAGCGCTTTGAACTGCTCGCGGCGGGGCTTGGACAGCCAGTAAACGCGCGGATCGTCCATCACGTCGTCGAAGCGACGGGCGAGCGCGCCTTGCTGCAGCGG